>ULWY01067917.1_pt1 | contig 15855 bp, 12 predicted proteins | sample 1960761 | NCBI WGS metagenome assembly ULWY01 (sample SAMEA4835824, study PRJEB28245) | human gut metagenome | biome: gut microbiome; material: fecal sample | place: Denmark | collected 2008
AGGCGACTTCATCTTCCGCGACTCGGAAGACGGAACCGAATACATATCTATAATGTTCGAAATGAAGAACGAGATGGACACAACATCCACGAAGCACAAAAACGAAGATTTTTTCAAGAAGCTCGATGAAGACCGCCGTAAGAAAGGATGCGAATTTGCCGTACTCGTATCATTGCTCGAAGCCGACAGCGAACTCTACAACGGAGGTATAGTCGACGTATCCCACCGATATGAAAAAATGTACGTTATCCGCCCACAATTCTTCATACCTCTCATCACACTGCTCGTCCAGACATCAAGAAAAAGTCTCGAATACAAAAAACAGCTTCTCCTTGCACAAAGCAAGGAAGTAGACGTGACAAACTTCGAAAACAAACTCACCGACTTCAAGGCCAAATTCGGACGCCATTACACACTCGCATCTAAAAAGTTTGAAGACGCCATAAAACAAATCGATGACAGCATAGCGAAACTGCAGAAAGTAAAAGAAAGTCTTCTCGGCTCCGAAAACAATCTGCGCCTCGCAAATCAGGACACCGAAGAACTGACCATCCGCAAACTAACATACAAGAACCCAACAATGAAGCAGAAGTTTGATGAAGCGAGACTTCTGGACGAACAATAAACAAAGTACAAGTAAATTCAAGTTTTCAGCAGGAGAAACAATCAACGAGCTTCTCCTGCTGTTTTCTTATACAAATTAAACTACGCAATGTTCATTAGACTTCAATTCAATGGCAAGTTCTTTAATAAAATCATGACTCATACCTCGGTTTGAAAATTGACGACAATGTATAAGTTTCCTGTCATCTTTTTCATAAAGATAGATATTTTTTCCGTCAAGTTCTTTCTTTCCGATATAGTCAACTTTAAACGTATCACACAACATATTTGATTCCTTACTGCCGTATTTACGAACGTAATCACCACAGGCAACAACTATTTTCTTGAAGTGCATGAAAAATTCATGACTAAAAATTTCACGACACCTCACGTCTATGCATTCCTTTATCTCCGATACAATCTTTCTCGGACTCGAATGATAAGGGATTGAACTAAATTCGGAAATAAAAGCATACTGATGAAAATTTATCTGTCCCTCACGGCCGACGACACATTCGTCATGAAACTCACTCAACAATCGTTGGTACCATTTCCATGTATTACTAGTTCCGCCGTTATTCCCAGTGTTACGTTTGTTTTTGGGTCATTCTTAAAAGGGTAAAGCGGGTTAAATCGCCGGTTCTCGTAATGGGGTTCAGTTGGTATCCTCCAATCTTCCACATCATCAGGTTGGCAATTATGCAAATAATTTTCTTGCCACAAACGAGCATTAGCAAACGAAAGCCCATTTTCATTAATCACCCCGTCACCACCATCATAACAAGCCTCTTCTTTACCGATAATAAGAATATCAGAACAAGGATTGCCAAAACCAATAAATTGCAGATATTATTATCCATATTGACAGAACTTATCCACAATATCCTAATTTCATTGTATATTCCATTCTATATTTAATTTGCTTGCAAACAATATTTTTTGCCCACGCTATATTATGATTTTTATAAATTTGCATTTGCTTAACAACCACCAATAATTACATAAATGGAATATATAATAAACTACATCACAGACCATTCTAGTAGCAACCTTTTATTGAGAAAGACAGCTCGTACAAAACCTCAATATGGAGATATTGTTTTTATTAAAGGTTCATATTATCGAAATAAAGACATTAAATATAACCTTGAAGTTCGGCAAAGCATCGGTATAAAAGTATTCGATGTCGTTGTTGACCATATTCAAGAAACATTATATGATTTCAAATTTAACGTTATAAACAACAAGTATATATCACTTTTTGGAATTAATGGAAAATGTCCTAAAGAAGTATTTATTCCATCTCATATAAACGTTAATGGAAATATATTACCTATTACGTTTGTTAGTTGGATTACATTTACAGATGCTGAAGCGTGCGAAGTATTATATCTTCCCGATACCATAGAAAACTTTGAAATATTAGATGATGATAATATAAAAGAGGTCTTCTTAGGAAATGCTTACAGATTAAAAGATTTCAGCTTTACAAATTGTAAGAATCTTTTACGAGTTACATTACCGCCATGTGTGGAAAAGATACCACCTTTAGCTTTTGCAGGCTGTGAGAAATTACATGATATTATAATAGAGAATGAGAAACTAAAGTTCCATCCAAGTACATTTACTATGTGTAAAAGTTTAAATAAAGATTTACCTTTTATCAAAGAAAATTATGTCATAGAAAATGGCTTGTTACTAAATAAACATAAGGATGAAGTATATACATATTTAAGCAACAATAAAAATGAAGCAGTAAAAGACTATCATCAAATAATATTGCCACATACCGTCAGATATATAGGTAGCGGATTTAGCAACTCTGATATAAATTCTATTGATTTATCAAATACATCTATAACGGAAATTGAAAATGACACCTTCTCTGATTGCTATAATTTAAATAATATAATCTTACCTAACAACTTAAAAAGGATTGGAGATAGGGCTTTTAGTTCGTGCATAAATTTGCAGGAAATTATTTTTCCTGCAAGCTTAGAAGAACTTGGCATTGCTTGCTTTAGTGGAACAGGAATAAAAAATATTGAGTTTCCATGCTTACTTGAAAATATTCCCCAATATGCATTTGAAGATTGTAATAAACTAGAACGAGTTTCTATACCGCACTCTGTAAAGTCTATCAATCTTACAGCTTTTAAGGGATGTTCAACTATACGATATGTCAATATTCCTTATGGTTTCAAAAGTATTGCTAACAAGCTTTTTAAAAACTATAATTATATCCAGTTCGTATTTGCCACCAAATATACAGTTCCATTTGAATTAACAAATGCAAATATATATACACATGGAAGCCTTGCCTGTCCTTATTGTTCTAGCAAAAATGTAAGAACATTTTGTGACGGCACAGCTATATGTCAAACTTGTTACAGTAAATTTACGTATTGGAAGTTATAAATCCGTAATTATATTGCTCGCATAAATTATCGTACGCTATACAACACCTCTATAATAACACAAAACACAATCGAAAAGGATGGTCAAAAATTGTTAACATCAAGCAGTTGAATCAGGAAACTCAACAAAAAAAATATACTGAAACAACTTCAATAGATAAAAGAAACTTTTCTTCGATGTAGCCACGTTCTACCATACGCACTATGCCATTATGGTCAACGACAAATGTTTTAGGATAATCGTTATCGTCACACCCATTGGCAAACCACCGATTCTGACAGTATCACGCTGTACCCTCCTCTGAGCATGCATCGGAAACAGAACTATTGCAAACAACAAAAAGAAAAAAACCTTTCGCATAAATACACATTATAAAATATAAAACAAAGATACATATTATATATAATGTGAAAAAGCAAAGAAGTGATTTGTCAGACAAACTGACCTTGATGCCGACATATAAAACATAGAAGATTAAAAAGCTCAATAATGCAAATGAACATAAAAAACAGAGGATGTGCTTAAGCAAAATAGAAACTGCGGGCGCTCGCAATGAAAATTATACGCGCTCGCAGTATTCGTCGCGAGCGCTCATAGATTCGGCTCCGACGATGCTAACAAGTGTAAACATCTTTGTATGAACAGAAAACATAGACTCCGAGAACGACTTTAAAGAATTGTAAAGAATGCCGATTGCATGACTAACTGCTGTTAAGTGCCGGACACGTACTGTTAAAGATTTTCAAAAGCTTAAATTTTGTCGCTGAAAATCTTTTGGCGTTTCTGAATTTTGTAGTTATTTTAACACCGTAAAAGTTAAAAAGATACGAGAATTTAACATTAAAAACCATATTAGTTATGAAACAGTCAATTAAAAAAGTCTACGGAATATTTTCCGGAGTAGCACTGATGGCAGGAGTGGCAGGAGCTTTCATATACTCGGCAACTGCCAATGCAATGGTTTCATCGGGTGAACAGAACGCAACAGAAGAAGTACCACAAGTGTCAAGAAGCGCAGCTGCTGTAGGCGGTCCTTACATCGACCTGACCGATGCTGCAGAGAAGGCTTGCAATGCCGTTGTATACATCAAGGTTGTTGTGAACGGCAAGACACAGACAGTCGAATACCGCGACCCATTTGCTGATTTCTTCGGTGAATTCTTCGGACGCGGAGGCGATGTACAGCGCCGTCAGATACAGACACCAAAGAGGGAGGCAGCCGGTTCGGGTGTCATCATTTCGAGCGACGGATACATCGTTACAAACAACCACGTTGTTGAGAATGCAGACGAAATAACAATCACACTCAACGACAACAGGGAATTTACAGCAAGAACCATAGGTACTGACCCGGACACAGACCTTGCCCTGCTCAAGATAGACGGCGAGGATTTCCCAACTCTTCCTATAGGCGACTCTGACGCCCTGAAGGTCGGCGAATGGGTTTTGGCAGTGGGCAACCCGTTCAACCTCACATCTACCGTAACAGCCGGAATCGTAAGTGCAAAGGCACGTTCGCTCGGTGCCACACGTACAGGAATCGAATCGTTCATACAGACAGATGCAGCCATCAACTCCGGCAACAGCGGCGGTGCACTGGTGAATGCACGCGGCGAACTCGTCGGCATCAACGCAATGCTCTACAGCCAGACAGGTTCATTCACAGGATACGGATTTGCCATCCCAACATCCATCATGAAGAAGGTCGTAGAAGACCTGAAGCAGTATGGTGTCGTACAGAGAGCAATGCTCGGTATCAGCGGTACTGATGCAAACAAATACATCGACGCACAGAAGGCTGAAGACAAGGAAGTAGACCTCGGCACTGTCGACGGCGTATACGTAGCAGAAGTAACAGAGGACGGTTCTGCAGCCGATGCAGGTCTGAAAGCAGGCGACGTCATCGTTTCTGTCAACGGCAAGCACGTATCAAAGATGAGCGAACTCCAGGAAATGCTTACAAAGTTCCGTCCGGGCGACAAGGTGCTCATCGGCTACATCAGAGACAAGAAGGAAAAGAGCACAAATGTCACTCTCCGCAACTCAAAGGGCACTACAACTGTTGTCAAGAACAACAACATGGACATCCTCGGTGCAGACTTCGTAGAACTGAGCGACGATCTCAAGAAGACTCTCAACCTCAGCTACGGTGTTCAGATCAAGGAGCTCCGCAACGGACGTATGAAGGACGCCGGCATGGCGAAGGGATTCATCATCCTCAAGGCCAACAACCAGAACATCAGAACTGTTGAAGACCTCAACACTGCGTTCAAGACAGCAAGCAACTCTGCCGAACAGACTCTCTGGATATGGGGTAAGACTCCTGCAGGCAAGTCACAGAGCTTTGCAATCATTGTAGGCGAAGAATAAAGAACTAAAGGTGCAAAAAACTTAAGCACCAACAATCATGAGAAGCGGATACGGGAAACTGAAAACTCCCCTATCCGCTTCTTTTTATTAAAAAATCTGAACACTTGAACAAAGCCGCATACATGCACGTTATAATTATATATCATGCAAGAACCGCCTTAACATAAGGAAAAATAGAGACAATAAAAAAGGAATCATCAACTGAAAAATCAACAGAAACATGAAAGTAGACAATTTGGTGAAATCTGCTGTCATACTCTCAATCGGAATAGTGATAGCATCTGTGTTCATTGCACGCGCCGCATCGGAAATGAAATCAAACGAAAGGTATGTCACCGTCAAGGGACTGGCCGAGCGCGAGGTCAAGGCCAACAAGGTTATATGGCCGATTGCATTCAACGATGTGAGCAACAATCTCAATTCGCTCTACGAAAGTATAGAATCGAAAAACAAGACCATCGTCGACTACCTCAAGAAGAACGGCATAAAGGATTCTGAGATAAACATCTCTTCGCCGTCCGTATTCGACCGTATGGCACAGAGCTACGTGGCCGACAATGTAACGGTGCGCTATCAGATAAGCCAGGTTATCACCGTAACGTCTACCGATGTCGACAAGGTCATGAAGCTTATGTCCAAACAGTCAGAAATGCTCAAGCTAGGCATAGCCGTAGGCTCGAACTACGAAAACCGCGTGCAGTATCTCTACACCTCGCTCAACGACCTGAAACCGGAAATGATTGAAGAAGCGACAAAGAATGCACGCCAGGTTGCAGACAAATTTGCCGAAGATGCCGAATGCGACCTCGGAAGCATCAAATATGCAAATCAGGGACAGTTCAGCATAACAGAAGACTCGAACACACCGCACATCAAGCAGATACGCGTTGTTACGACAGTCGACTATTTCCTCAAATGAGAACATACAAAGGATGACTTCAACAGACGCCCGGCACTGCTCTACCCAAACCCTCACGGAGCAGTGCCGGTTTTTCTATGCTTTCCCCCAGAGTTTCATTCCACGGCTGAAAGCCCTTTACTCATCCACAACTCCCATCACCCGACGCACGCATTTCCAAATCTCGCATTATTGTCCTATCTTAGCGGCCGAAAAGGGAAATTTGCCCGAAGAAACACAGATTTTATAAATATACAGTGCACACAATGAAGACAGCAATCATAGGAGGAGGAGCTGCAGGATTCTTCGCAGCCATAAATTTGAAGGAGCTATGTCCCGAAGCAGAAGTATGCATATACGAACAGGCCCCCAAGGTACTGGCAAAGGTTGCTGTCACCGGTGGAGGCAGATGCAACCTCACAAACACGTTCGAGGAAATAAAGAACATCGGAGATGCCTATCCGCGAGGCGCAAAGCTTATGAAACGTTTGCTGAAGACATTCAGCCATAGGGATGCATACAAATGGTTCGAGGCCCACGGCGTAGCACTCACCGTGCAGAGCGACCATTGCGTATTCCCTGCATCCCAGGATGCGCATGAGATAATCAAGATGTTCCTCTCTATGTGTTCAAGAACAGGCATCAGCATACACTCAAACCACAGGGTTGTCCACATAGACAAGCAAGAGGATACATTCGAACTGACATTTGCAAGCGGCAAGAAGGTGCATGCAGACTGCGTCATAGTCACCACAGGCAGTTTCTCGGCCTTGCGCCACGGTTCCATGCTCGACTCTCTCCCGCTTAAGATAGAACCGCCGGTTCCATCTCTTTTCAGCATAAACATCAAGGAAGACATTGGCAAACTGTCGGGGACGGTGGTAGAAAATGCATCGGCACGCATTCCGGGAACATCCTTCAAGGCATCAGGCCCACTGCTCGTCACCCATTGGGGCATGAGCGGACCAGCCGTGCTTAAGCTCACCTCATACGCAGCACGCCATCTGCACGAATGCGGCTACACTACGCCCATTGCTGTAAACTGGTGCGGCGAAATGAACGACGAGGAAATCAGAGCATCTCTTACAGAACTAATGAAAGCAAACGCCGGCAAGAACCTTTCATCTGTCCATCTGCCGTCACTTCCCGGCCGCCTGTGGTGCCGGCTTCTGGAAACACGCGCCATACCGTCCGAAAGAAAATGCGGAGACATCAGCAAAAAAGAACTGAACCGCCTCACAGACGCCATTGCAAACGATTCCTTCACCATGACAGGCAAATACCGCCGCAAGGAAGAGTTCGTCACCTGCGGAGGTGTCTCGCTGACATCCGTTTCCCCTTCCACCCTCGAGTGCCGTGAATGCCCCGGCCTATATCTTGCCGGCGAAGCACTCGACATAGACGGTATAACAGGCGGATTCAACCTGCAGGCAGCATGGACAACCGGATTCACTGTTGCAAAAGCCATAGCAGAATCAGTGTGACCCTGCGCATGCCCTACTCCTTGTCGCGATACCTTTTTGGCGAAATGCCCGCATGCTTTTTGAAATATTTACCGAAAAACGACTGATTTGGGAAATTCAAGGCATAGGATATTTCCTGTATGCTCATATCTGAATACTTGATAAGATTTTTTGCCTCCAGAATAACGTACTCGTCAATCCAACGTACTGCAGACTTGCCGCTGACTTTGCGTATAAGATTACTTAAATATTTGGGATTGAGATGAATTTTTGATGCATAGAACTTAACAGACCTATTTGTAGTATAGTATTTCGAAAGCAAATCCATAAACTGTCTGAAATAATATTCATCACGACGTTGAGGCAAATCAGGCAATGTCTCGTTTGCAAAATTTTCTTCAGTAAGATAAAGGAAACGATAAAAGCCTGACGATATGAGCGAATCCATCATTTTGTGATAATAAGAATTATGTTCGTTGCCTTTAATGCTGTCATAAACAAAAGAAAACAACTGACAAAGATATTGGCAGTCTGCAGTCGACAGAGGCAAACAGAATGCATCGCGCGTAAGCATATACAACGATGCTGCATTCTTGACTTTTATGTTAAGCCTATTCAAAAACTCCTGCTTGAAAATCAGGAGCGTCAAGCTACTGGGTTCAAAATCAAGCAATTCTATTATCATACCTGGACGATAGACAAAAGACATTCCAGACGACACTACAAAATGCTTCAAATTGCACGAAAATTCCATTTTCCCTTTAGAACATATTAACACAATATATGCATCTATTCTGGTTGGATAACGAAAAAGTTCGTTGCCGGATTCCTTATCGACAGAAATAACAAAGAAATTTCCATTGTACATTCTTCCTCTACTCAGTATTGTACTAATTGTCAAGAACTTATCAAAAGAAAGAATGTTTATATCTTGTTTCAATTCCATATTCTCAGCATAATTATGCCCAAATATAAGAATATTATGGACGCATACTTACGCATATTTTCACGATTAAGCCTTTTGACCAATACTTCTATATAATGTGCCTTTCAATAGTATTATCGGCAAACTAATTTTGCTACGTCTAAACAAACTTTTATTTCAAGATGGTAAAAAGAGAAAAAAAGAACATGTTGGCATTACTGGTATTGCCGATGCTCCTATGCGGATGCTCAACCGACAATCGGCAGAAAGAAGTACCGCCAACAAGGGTCAAGACGGAGAAGGTCGGAAAAAGCAATGGAGCATCAGCACTCCATTATATAGGAACAGCCGAAGAAAAAGAAAGTATGTCGCTCAGCTTTCTTGTTGCAGGCACAATAAAGTCAATGAATGCAGATGAAGGACAGTTCGTGCAGCGCGGTGCACTTCTTGCATCAATGGACGAATCATCAGCCATCAGTGCTCTGAACGCGGCCGAGGCCTCGCTGGAACAGGCAAAAGATGCATACAACCGAATGGACATGCTCTACAAAAATGCAAGTTTGCCTGATATCAAGATGACGGAAATCAAAACAAAACTCAAGCAGGCTCAGGCGACTTATGACATTGCAAAGAAAAACTGCAAAGACTTCAGAATTGCATCACCATTCTCTGGGGTAATCGGGAAAAAAATTCTTTCCGCAGGTGAAACATCCGTGCCCGGACAACCGGTGTATACCCTTCTCAACATTGACGAAGTAAGAATAAAAATAGCTGTACCGGAAACTGAAATATCAGACATTGACCCATCAATGGTTGCCACAATCAGTTCTGAAGCAGTAAAAGACATGACGTTCAAAGGTTCACGCATTGAAAAGGGCGTTGAAGCCGACCCAATGTCGCACACCTATGACGTATACATAACAGTTGAAAACGGTGATCACAACATCCTGCCCGGAATGATCTGCACTGTCATACTGTCAAAAGAAAGCGATATTCCTCAGATACTCATACCTGTTACTGCAGTTCATGAGGACAACGATGAACGAAAATTTGTATGGACAGCCAAAAACGGCAAGGCTGAACGTACATACATCAGCACAGGTGAAGTTTCGGGCAACAAAATTGCCATTACGAAGGGACTTGACGAAGGAGATATAATCGTTACAGACGGCTATCAGAAAATCAGCAACGGAAGCAAAATAATATATTAATGAAAAGCAATAGCATTATAGAATGGGCGATGCATAATTTCCGCATCCCCTACCTAATCATGATCCTGCTGTTCGGGTTCGGAATATATGCCATATCGATCATGCCTAAACAGGAATTTCCTGAGTTTACAATACGTCAAGGTGTTGTCGTCGGCATATATCCTGGAGCAACGTCAGAAGAAGTGGAAGAACAGCTCACAAAACCATTGGAAAGATATCTTTTTACTTTCAAAGAGGTAAAAAGAGCAAAAACTACCTCGACTTCCGAAAACGGAATGTGTTACATCATGGTGGAACTGAACGATGATGTGAACAACAAAGACGAAGTATGGTCAAAAATCAAACATGGTCTTGCAGCATTCAAACAGCAGCTTCCATCAGGAGTACTTGCGGTACAGGCCAATGACGATTTCGGAGACACCTCGGCACTGCTCATCGCCATTGAGTCCAACAGCAGATCATACAGAGAACTGGAAAAGTATTCAGACGAATTAGGAGACAGGCTAAGAAGGATTGAATCGGTTTCCAACATACGTGTATATGGAAACCTGAAAGAGCAGATATCCATCTATGTCGACAGGAACAGACTTGCGGCATACGGATTGAACGACAAGATTATACCAGGAATACTGGCTTCACAAGGATTGACAACAGGAAGCAGTGCAATAAACAACAAGCAAGAGTACATACCGATACATCTCTCGGCCAACTATGAAAGCGAAAAAGAAATTGCCGAGCAGATAATATACAACGATGCAGACGGACATATTGTAAGACTTAAGGACATAGCGCGTATCACACGCGAGTATGACACATCAGAAAACTATATTGAAAATAACGGAAACAAGTGCATAATACTGTCAATGGAAATGAAAGACGGCTATAACATTGTACAGTATGGCAAAGAGGTAGATCAAGTTCTCAATGAATACCGTTCGTCTTCCATGCCTGAAGATGTATCAGTGAGCAGGATTGCCGATCAGGCCAAAGTCGTAGACGAATCCGTCACATCATTCCTGCACGACCTGGTAGTATCAATGATAATCATCATAGCCGTGATGATGATATTGTTCCCGTTCCGTTCGGCTTTGGTTGCATCGATAACGGTACCGCTGTCTACATTCATATCCGTAGGCATAATGTACATGTTCGGCATCCCGCTCAACACCGTCACCTTAGCGGCGCTGATTGTCGTACTCGGTATGATTGTAGACAATTCCATTGTTGTAATCGACGGTTATCTGGAATATCTGAACAAGGGTATGTCGAGATGGCATGCGGCGATAAAGAGTGCTGAGCAGTATTACATGCCGATGCTTTTGGCGACTGTCTGTATATGCATGATATTCTTCCCGCTTCTGTTCACCCTAACAGGTCAGACGGGCGATTTCGTCACAAATTTCCCATGGACAATCACCATAAACCTGATGGTATCGCTGATACTTGCGGTCCTGATTATGCCTCTATTGGAGTTCATTCTCATCAAGCGTCAGAATCCGTCAAAGAAGAAAAAAGGTAAAAGAATAACGGACTACGTACAAGGATTCTATGAAAAAGTTCTTCAATGGACTTTCAGACACGGATGGCTAACAATAGGCATGGGTGTCGCATCAGTCGTTCTGTCCATACTCATTGTACCGCAGCTCAAGTTCAGGCTGATGCCGTTTGCCGACAGAGACCAGTTTGCTGTAGAAATATATCTGCCAAAAGGTAAAGGCATTGCCAAGACCGAACAGATTGCAGATTCTATATACAACCTGCTGAAAGCCGATAAACGCGTGACATCCATAACATCATTCATCGGCTGTTCATCTCCACGCTTCCAGATGTCCTACGCACCACAAATGGCATCGCGCAACTATGCACAGTTCATAGTAAATACGACATCTGCTGAAGATACAGAAGATATTCTGGATGAATACGCCGACAAGTATTCTGAAAAATATCCGGATGCTTTTGTGAAATTCAAGCAACTTGACTACCAGACTGTGCCATCACTGGAATTCAGGTTCTACGGAGAGGATATAGATTCGCTTCACCGTGCTGCCGACATACTCATGGACAGCATGAGAGTTATGCCTGAGCTGATGTGGGTACACACCGATTACGGGAACAGAGTGCCGATAGCGGATGTCAAACTCGATGCTGTGAAGGCTCCACAGCTGGGAATCTCTCGTGCTGGAACAGAAATAGACCTGAGCATGGCAACAAACGGCATAAATCTCGGAAACGTTTGGGAAGGCGACTACTCACTTCCTATTATGCTGAAGAACAAGGATGAAGACAGTATTTCGCTAGGCGACATCAAGAACATCAATGTGCCAGCCATAAAACCAACCCAGAGTGTTCCGCTCAGACAAATAGCTGATGTGTCTACAATCTGGACAGAGGAGAAAATTATTCACAGAAACGGAATGAGATGCATTTCCGTAAGTGCTGAACTTCGCAGAGATGCAAATGCACTCACATTGATTTCCCGAATAGACAATATGATAAAGGTAAACATGGCGGACAAATTGCCTGCGGGCGTGACCTATGAACTTGGCGGCGAATATGAGTATGATATGGAGACACTTCCTCCGATTATGTCGGGCATAGGCATTTCGCTTATAATCATTTTCTTCTTCATACTTATAAATTTCAAGAAGTTCGGAATTACCATCGTCTCCATGCTGTCGATGTCGTTGTGCCTCTTCGGAGCCATGATCGGACTTTGGATTTCGGGCAAGACAATAAGCATCACCTCTGTTTTCGGATTCATTACCTTGTTGGGAATGATTGTCAGAAATGTAATCCTGATGTACCAGCATGCTGAAGACTTGCGTATAGGCCACAAGATATGTGCTCACGATGCGGCATACGATGCCGGCAAGAGAAGAATGGTACCTATATTCCTTACTACGGCAACGACAGCTGCAGGCGTGATACCTATGATTACAGGAGGAAGCACATTCTGGATGCCTGTAGGTGTCACGATATTCGCCGGCGGCATTGGTTCACTGATTCTTTTGGTCACAATTTTGCCTGTTCTTTATTGGAAAATTTACAAATGAAAAAAGAATGAAAAGAAAACAGATTTATATATTGACAGCACTGACGTTAACATTCTGTACGGCCAATGCTCAAAAAACATATACACTTGACGACTGCAGGAGCATGGCTCTGCAGAACAATCTGAAACTGAAAAATTCTCAGTTGGATGTAGACATGGCCATTCAGGGGAAGAAAGAAGCTTTCACGGGATATTTTCCTACAATCTCTGCTGGAGGTACCATATTTCAAGGCTTCAACAATCTGCTGCAGGCTGACATGGAAATGGCTCAGACAAAAGTGCCTCTATCTGCCATAAAAAAAGGAGCCATGGCATCTGTTATGGCCGTACAGCCGATTTTTACCGGACTCAGAATCATCAACGGGAACAAGTTGGCACAAATCCAGCATGATGCAAGTCTGCTTAAAAAGCAGATGACAGAAAAAGAGGTAATACAGAAGACTGTTGATTACTACTGGCAGATTGCTTCACTCAAAGGCAAAATGGAGACCATGCAAAGCGCAGACAAACAGCTTGAAGAAGTATATCGTCAGGTTGACCTATCTGTAAAAGCCGGACTCACAACGAGAAATGACCTTCTCAGAATTGAACTGCGGAGACAGGAACTTTCTGGCAACATGCTGGAAATAGAAAACAACATAAAAACTGTAAAAATGATGCTTGCCCAACACATGGGAATTCCGCGCGATTCTTTCGACATAGAGGTAAAATCATTCTATAATCCAGAAGCGCCTTACAAATTCTACACCGACCCGCAAAATGCGGCCATCACACGTCAGGAATACCGCCTCTCGCAGATAAATACAGAAGCATGCGGATATGAAGTGAAGATGGAAAGAGGCAAGAATATGCCTACGGTGAGCATCGGCATCGGCGACATGTACTACAATCTGATGGATAAGAATGTCAACAACGGAGTTGTATTTGCAACCGTAAGCATCCCGATTTCATCATGGTGGGGAGGAAGCCACAGCATTGCAAAGGCAAAAATCAAGCAGGTGCAGGCACAAAATGCACAAAGAGAAACAGAAGAGCTTCTCGCCATCGATGTTGAACAGGCATGGAATAAATTGACCGAAGCTTATGCACAAATAGACATAGCAAGACATTCGGTTGAATCTGCCACAGAAAATCTACGTCTAAACAAGGAATATTTCAAAGCAGGAACAACGACCCTGACTAATCTTCTTGATGCTGAATCGTTGCTTACGGAAAGCCGAAACAAACTGACATCGGCATGTACGGACTACATGTGCAAGCTGAGCAACTACAAGTTGAAGACAGAATGAGAATGAAAAGATGATATGGCGCAGACGCTACTGCAAGAAAACAAGAAATGCCGGCAAAGCTGTTTAACGAACGCTCCTGCCGGCATTTCATATAAGATGATTATCGGTCAGACAATATATTACAAATCATTTGAACTTAACATTCCTGACGTACTCGTTTGTTTCGAATCCTTCAAGACTACGGATGCGCTTGCCGTTGACTGTGACATTGCGGAAAGTTACTCCGTCAATGCATCTTTCTTCAGAATATCCTGTCACTACCGGAGGATTCAGTTCGAAGAAACGTCCTTCGTAGGAAACATTTTCAAGCGTGATGTTGCTGATGCCACGTCCAGGCACACGATTGTACTTTTCGTTGAAAAGAACGTTGAAATTTACGAGTCTTCCCAACTGCACATCTTCTATGCGTATGTTGCGGAAAGTGACATTCTTAACGGTGTTGTTGTCACCGCATCCGATGGAGAGACAACCCTGATAAAGAGGCTGGCTTTCGCGGCACTCGAGGATGTCGATGTTCTCATAGAGTACATTGCTGAGGGTTTCGCCCTGAGGATCCATGTCATCTCCATGTCCGCCGAGATTTATCGGATGAGCCACATCTGCCCACAGTATCGTGTTGCGAACGGTAAAGTTGGTTGAATTACCCCAAAATCCCCATCGGTGGTTGTAGAAGGCAAGACAGTCGTCGCTCGTGCGGATGAAGCAATCGTCGATATCCACATTCGAGCAAGACATGAGGTCGAATCCGTCACCCCACTGCGCGCCCGAAAGACTCTTTACGTTGTGTATGCGTATTGAATCCGACTGTCCGCCATAGACTGTGTAGTGGCCGGGGTTGACAATTGTCACTCCATCAATCTCAACATTCTTAGAGTATGTGATGTCGATAGCTTCACACGGTGAACAGATGTAACCGCGTCCGATGATGCGGACATTCTCAGCCTTGTCTACAGAGAGCTGGGCGTTGACCACCGCTCCCGGTGCCAGATATACTGTACAGTTGCTCGGAATACGTATGCGTGTACTCGGAAGATCCTTAGGTCTGTGAACTCCAGGACCGAAATAGATGAGACGTGCATTTTTGCGGTACACATCGCCCAACTTCTGCGACCAGTCGATACAATCGTCGCCGTCCGGCTTAAGAATCTCTTTCAACGGTTCGTTGACAAATATGTGAAGATTACGATAACGGTCGCCATTTGTTTCGAGACTCAATTTCATTCCAGGTTCAGCCACAAAAGTAAGCACCGAGTCGTTGACGCATTTCCATTCGACATCTCGCGAAAGCGGACGTATGGACACGGAGTCGTACTTTGCTATATGGTTGGTTACGCGGAATTCCACATCGCCCCGACTGTCGATTTCAACGAACGATGTATTACGTCTCTTCTTGATGTCGACACTGGCGGAATATACTTCCAGGTTCTGCCACTCTCCGTCTGGCAGTGCGCGTGCTTCGACGCTGTATGAGGTACTGCGCTTGAGTATCTTACCATCGGTGTCGCCCGAAGGATAGGCCGTTATCTGCGAATGAGCCATGCCAGCCAAACAGCAGAACAAGGATGTCAAAACAAATGTTTTCATAAATCTGAATATTGTTTATATGTATTTGTATCAGAACAAGAC
>ULWY01042864.1_pt1 | contig 15824 bp, 19 predicted proteins | sample 1960761 | NCBI WGS metagenome assembly ULWY01 (sample SAMEA4835824, study PRJEB28245) | human gut metagenome | biome: gut microbiome; material: fecal sample | place: Denmark | collected 2008
TATATGAATAATGATAAAATAAGAATTCGTGGCGCTAGAGAGAATAATCTAAAGAATGTCGACTTAGATTTACCAAAAAACTCTCTTATTGTTATGACCGGTGTTTCTGGCTCTGGAAAAAGTTCTTTAGCGTTCGACACAATATTTGCTGAAGGCCAAAGACGCTTTGTAGAAAGCTTATCATCTTATGCCAGACAATTTTTAGGCAACTCCGATAAACCAGATGTTGACTCCATTGACGGACTAAGCCCTAGTATTGCTATCGATCAAAAAACAACCAACAATAACCCAAGAAGTACCGTTGGCACAGTAACTGAAATATATGATTATTTAAAACTACTATATGCTAGAATTGGTACCCCATACTGTCCTAATCACCATGAACCAATAGTACATCAAAGTATCGAAGAAATGACTAATAAGGTTATGAACTTTGAAGAAGGAACTAAACTTGAGATCATGGCCCCAGTAGTTCGTGATGAAAAAGGCACGCATCAAGACTTACTAGATGATTTACGCGCTAAAGGTTTCACCAGAGTGCGTATAAACGGAGAAATGAAATCCTTAGATGAACAAATAACTCTTGAAAAAAATATCAAAGATACAATCGAAGTAGTTGTTGACCGTATTGTCTTAAAACCAGAGGAACGTAGCCGTATCTTCGAAGCCATAGAAACATCAACTAAATTAGCCGACGGCATGGTTCTAATCCACATCATTGACGGCGAAGAAATTCTTTGGAGTGAAAAATTTGCTTGTATCAAATGTAACTATTCACTACCTGATTTAGAACCACGTATGTTTTCTTTTAATGCTCCATTCGGGGCCTGTCCTGAGTGTAAGGGCTTAGGGTTTAAAACAGCAATTTCCCAAGACTTGTTAGTACCAGACCCTGATAAATCAATTAATGGTGGCGCCATTGCTACTATGAGTGACGACCAAAATATTTTTTATACTGATGTCAAAACCGCTTGCGACCACTATCATATTGATATGAATAAACCTTTTAAAAATCTAACTAAGAAAGAAAAAAATATTGTTTTTTACGGTAGTACTGAACCTCTAAACTTTGAATACACCGCTAAAAATGGTAATAAAAGATTTACAACTGGCTTTTATGAAGGAGTTATAAACAATCTAGAACGAAGATACATTGAGACTTCTTCTTCTTGGATACGTGAATGGCTAGATAATTACATGATGGAATTAGAATGTTCCATCTGCCATGGAGCAAGATTAAAAGAGAGCGTTCTAAATGTACTTATCAACAAAAAAAACATTTATGAAATGACCCAAATGAGCATTGGTGAACTTCTAGACTTTATTAAAAACTTAAAACTAAATAAAGAACAACAAGAAATAAGTAATCTAATTATAAAAGAAATAATCAATCGCTTAGAATTCTTAAAAAATGTTGGTCTTGATTATATAACCTTAGATCGCATGGCAGGAAGTTTATCTGGTGGCGAACTACAACGTATTAGACTTGCAACTCAAATAGGGAGTAAATTAAGTGGTGTTTTATATGTTTTAGACGAACCAAGTATTGGTCTTCACCAAAGAGACAATGATAAATTAATCAACTCACTAAAAGAAATGGTGAACTTAGGAAATACTTTAGTAGTAGTAGAACATGATACCGATACCATGTTAGCGGCAGATTATCTAGTAGACGTTGGCCCTGGTGCTGGTAGGGAAGGTGGTCAAATTGTTGCTGCAGGAACCCCAAAAGAAGTTATGGCTAATCCTAATTCGTTAACTGGACGTTACTTAAGTGGTAAAGAACGTATTGAAGTACCCAAAAACAGAAGAAAAGGAAATGGCAAATTCTTAGAAATAATCGGCGCTAAAGAACACAATCTTAAAGACATCGATGTTAAAATACCTTTAGGAAAATTTGTCTGTGTTACAGGGGTATCTGGTTCAGGTAAAAGCTCCTTAGTTAATGAAATTTTATACAAAGCTGTCTTTAAAAATATTTATCCAAAATCAAAAGTAATGCCAGGTAAGTATAAAAAAATCAAAGGCATAGACAATATCGATAAAGTTGTTCAAATATCCCAAGATCCAATCGGAAGAACGCCCCGCTCTAATCCGGCTACCTATGTTGGTGTCTTTGACGATATAAGAACTCTATTCGCTGAAATGAAAGAATCCAAAATGCGTGGCTTTGATAAATCAAGATTTTCCTTTAATGTTAAGGGCGGTCGTTGTGAAGCTTGTTACGGGGATGGCGTCAAAAAAATTGAAATGCATTTCTTACCTGATGTTTACGTTCCTTGCGAAGTATGTCATGGTACAAGGTATAATAAAGATACTCTAAATATTAAATATAAAGAAAAAAATATTGCTGAAGTATTAAATATGCGTGTTGAAGAAGCCGTTGAATTCTTTGCTAACGTTCCTAAAATCAAAGCTAAATTAGATATTATGATGGATGTCGGTTTATCTTATGTTGAACTAGGCCAAGGTGCTCCAACTCTAAGTGGTGGGGAAGCCGGTCGTGTTAAACTAGCTAAAGAACTTCAAAAGAAACCAACTGGTAAAAGTTTATTTATTTTAGATGAGCCAACAACTGGTCTTCATTCAGCCGATATCAAAAAACTATTAGTAATATTACAAAGAATTGTTGATAATGGCGATACAGTTGTAGTTATTGAACACAACCTAGATGTCATTAAAGTTGCTGATTACATAATCGACCTTGGACCAGAAGGAGGCTCTGGTGGTGGTACAATTATTGCTACAGGAACTCCTGAAGAAATTGCTAAAAATGAATCGTCTTATACTGGCCAATATTTAAAAAAATATTTAAAATAAAAAGAATAGATACCCAAAAATTTGTGGTATCTATTTTTATGAGTTGAAAAGTTCTTTAATATCAATTTCTAAAGCATCAGCAATGCGCCCTAAAATAACAATTGAAAAGCCTCTTTGCATTTTATGACTCTCAATTTTAGCTAGATAATTCATACTAATTCCTGCTTTGTCTGCTAATTGCTGCTGTGTAATACCTTTCTTTTCTCTCTGTAATTTAATGTTATTTCTAATAATATTAAAATAATAATAATCATCATGTAACATATATTCACCTCATTTTAATTATGGACAAATAGTCCATTAAAATATATGGACACAATGTCCATATAATGCTATAATTGAAAATAGAAAAGGAGGCTATGTTTTAACATGAAACACAAAAAAGTAATTCTTCTTATCTTGGGTTTAATGTTATCTTTTTGCCTTTTCTTTGGCATATCAGATGCCTTTTGGCTTAAAGAAAATACTCAAGATATCAAGAATATTGCTAATTCCGGTTGCTTTAATTTAAGTCTTACTGAAGAAACATCAGCTCTTAACATTAGTAATCTATATCCTATAAAAGACGAAGAATCAACCAATCTAACTCCTTATACTTTTACGCTTAAAAACACCTGCAATTACAATGCTTATTATGAGATAAACCTAGAAACTCTAGCGGATACTAATATTGATTTAAAATTTTTAAAAGCTTCTCTAAATAATAACAATCCCAAATTAATAAGTGAATTTCCTCAAACTTCTAAAATTATCGACAACGCCTTATCATCTAATAAATTACTAAGTGGCTATTTAAGTCCCAGTAAAAGTGCTACTTATAGTCTTCGTATTTGGATGTCATACGATACAACTTTAAATGACGTAAGAAATGATGGCACGGATATATGGCAAGGAAAAATCACAATAAAATCTTCTTATGTTTCCAATGAAACTTTAGATCTTGCATGTGTTAATGCCGGAGGTAATATGATTGCAGATGGTGAATGTAGAAAATATTATGTAAAGGTGAATGAACAATTTATAAACAACAATTTTTCCTCTGCGAATGGCTGGGAATTTTGGAATAATGAAGATGGCAAAAATACAGCTAAAAATTATATAGTTTTTGAAAGGAACAATCTACACTTTACTGGTAAAATACAATCGCAATTGTGGCAAAGAGTTGCAGAAATACCAGAACATGTTTATTATATTGGAATAAAAGTTAATTCTGGAACAGGGTACTTTGGCTTTAATAATATTTTTGACGATAATGAGAAAGCTGAACATCATTGGCAAAGAACATTCTGGCTTTATCCCGAATCTCAAAATTCAGTTTACATCGGAAAAAGTTATGCTACTGGAAAGAGCAACTATTTATTTGAACTTTTTTTTAGAGAAGTGGATTTTAATGTATCATATAGATATATAAATGTTATAGACTTAACTTTAATGTTCGGCGAAGGCCACGAGCCAGAGAAAGAATGGTGTGATAAATATCTAACTGAATTTATTGAATACAATAAAGAAGGCACATTAACTCCGATAAAAGAAATAGGTACTACAGTTCCTACTGCATACTATGAAACAATTTCTTTAACTAAATAAAAATATAAAAACGAAATCACAATGAAGTATAGAAATTATACTTCTATTTTGTTATAATTTAAAATATAGAAAAGAGGAAAATATGAACCCAATAATATTTGAAATACATGGCTTTGCCATTAGATGGTACTCCGTACTAATCCTACTAGGAGTAATAGTGGGATACTTCCTAGCCAAAAGAGAAGCTAAAAGATTTAACGTCAACTTAGATTTTTTATTTAACATGTTCTTTTATGCCATAATTTTTGGTATCTTAGGAGCTAGGCTTTACTATGTCTTATTTAACTGGAACATTTATGCTCAAGATCCAATGTCTATTTTAAGATTTTGGGAAGGTGGCTTAGCTATCCATGGTGGAATAATTGCTGGCGGCTTAACAGCATATTTATATTGTAAAAAATATAATGTCCGCGTATTAAAAATTTTTGATATAATAACGCCATCTCTTCTAATTGCGCAAGCTATCGGTAGATGGGGAAACTTCTTTAATAGCGAAGCTCATGGTGCCGTAACAACAGTTTTAAAACTTCAAGAAAAATTTGTTCCCCGCTTCGTAATTGACGGCATGAACATTGGTGGTATTTATTACGAACCAACATTTTACTATGAATCTTTATGGAATTTACTAGGATTCTTAATAGTCATTATCCTAAGAAGAAGAAAATATAACAAAATTGGTAATGTTACAGCCTTTTACTTAATGTGGTATGGTATTGGTAGATTCTTTATCGAGGCTATGCGTACTGACTCACTCATGCTAGGTGGCTTCAAAGTTGCCCAAATAGTATCAATTGCTATGTTTGTTATTGGTCTTATAATGAATATCATGATTGCTCGTAAATCAAAATTCGAAGATTTATATAACGAAAGAGAGAAAGATATAAACTACTAGTACTAGGAGGTACTCTTATGAAATATGATGTAATAATAATTGGCATGGGTCCCGGAGGAATCGCCGCTGCTATTTATGCCAAACGAAGTAACCTAAACGTTCTTTGCCTAGAAAGCTCGATGCCAGGTGGAATCCTAAACTACATTGATAAAATAGATAATTATCCTGGCTTACCTGAAATAACCGGAGCTAACTTTTCTTATCGTCTCTTAGAACAAATAACAGTTCTAGACATACCTTATTCCCTGGAAAAAGTACTTGATATATCAAAGAATGATAATGCATTTACCATTACCACAGCCAAAAATTCTTATGCAACCAAAAACATTATCTTAGCTACTGGTCGTCAAGCAAAACACCTCAATATTCCTTTAGAAGACAAATTCTTGGGACGTGGTATCAGTTATTGTGCAGTATGTGATGGTGCATTCTTCAAAGGCAAAGATATCGCTGTACTAGGTGGGGGCTCTTCAGCACTTCAAGAAGCACTCTATTTATCTAAAACCGTTAGAAAAATCTATTTAATACACCGTAATGAGCATTTGAAAGCCGATAAAATATTAATTGATAAAGTTAAAAATACTCAAAATATTGAAATCTTATACAACGAAGAAGTCACTAAACTTATTGGTAACGAATATTTAGAACAAGTCGAACTAAAAAGTGGTCATACTTTAGATATTCAAGGTTTATTTATATATATAGGGTATACTCCAAGTACAAGCTATCTTAAAAGCTTAGACATTGATATTGAAAATGGCTATATCAAAACCGATATAAATCACGAAACATCAATTAAAGGTATCTACGCCATAGGAGATATCGTACCCAAAAAGTATTATCAAATATTAAGTGCCATGAACGAAGGAATGGAAACATCTTTAAACATTGCCGCCAAACTTAATTAGAAAAATGTATCGAAAAGATTTTACATTTTTCTTATTTTATGGTACTATCTTCTCGTGGTGAACTTATGAAAAATGCCTTAGTATATGCCTATATTGGCGACTCGCTATATGAGTGTTATATAAGAAAATATTTAATATCTAAAAATTTTACAAAATTAAAAGACCTACAGCATGAAAGCCTTAACTACGTAAGTGCCGTAAGCCAAAGAAAGCATCTAGAACTTTTAGAACAAGAAAACTTTTTAACTCAAGAAGAACTAGATATAGTTAAATGGGGCCGTAATGCCCATGGTGGTAAATCTAAAGCTACCGATATCGTAACCTACCGCTTAGCAACCGGTCTTGAATGCTTAATTGGTTACCTCTATTATCAAAACAAACAAGATAGAATAAAAGAAATAATGGAAAGGATTACAAGTCATGAAAGTATTTGGTAAAAATGTTATTAATGAAATGTTAGCAAACCCTAAAAAAATTAAAAAAATTTATATTAGTAAAACCCTAAAGGACAAAGATTTAATCGAAAAAATCAAGCAAAACAAAATTCACTTTGAAAACGTCGATAACAACGCCCTAAATAAAATGGCCGAAGGCAATCATCAAGGTTTAGTAGCAATAGTTGATGATTACGAATATACTACATATGAAACCATGTACCAAGATAATATTGTTGTTATGTTAGACCATTTAGAAGACCCACATAACTTTGGTGCCATAATAAGAACCTGTGAAGCTGCCGGAATAAAATCAATTATTATTCCTAAAGATAGAAGTGTTGATATTACCCCAACTGTTATCAAAACCAGTACCGGAGCCATAGAATATGTAAAAATAGCTCGTGTTAATAACTTAGTTAACACTATAAATGACTTTAAAAAGAATGGCTTTTTTGTATATGGTGCTGAAGCTGACGGTGTTGATTACAATAAATGTAACTATGCTGATAAAATAGTTTTGGTAATTGGCAGTGAAGGCTTCGGCTTATCCAACTTAGTTCGTAAAAACTGCGATGAAATAGTATCATTACCTATGAAAGGACATGTCAATAGTCTAAATGCCTCCGTCGCCGCGGCAATATTTATCTATGACATTATAAATCGTTAATGGAAGAACAAGAAAACATCATAAAAAATTACGAAGAATATGAAGATCCTGAACTTCTAATGCTTATCAGTGAAAAAAATGACGATGCTAAAGATATCATTTATGAAAAGTATCAATATATAATTGGTATTGTCTTAAAAAAATATAAAAAAGCCGCAACCATTCTAGGCATCGAATATAAAGATTTATATCAAGATGCCATGTTAGCTTTTGCCAGTGCCATTGAAGAATATAACGATACCAAAGAAACATCCCTAGCAACATTTATCACCATCTGTGTTAATCGTAGATTAAGCAATATCGTCCGTCACGCTAGAAGTATTAAAAATAAAATGATTAAAGATGCTCTATCTCTAGATTATTACTATAAAGATTTTGATATTTCCCTAGCTGAACTAATAAGCGATAATAATATCAACAATCCTCTAATTAACATGACCAGTAAAGAAACTGCTAAAACTTTAGAAAAAGCCATCAATGCCCGCTTAACTCCTACAGAAAAAGACGTTTATGAACTACTAATCGGTGGCCTAAATAATAACCAAATTGCTAAAATATTAAAGAAAACACCTAAGACAACTGCCAACACTATTCAAAGAATTAAGAAAAAAGTTAGTGATATTGTTAAAAATATGGATATGTAAGCGTAAAACACTTGCATTTTTTTCATATTTGCGATATATTTTAATCAGCACGAAAGTGTTTTTATTTTGAATTAATTTTTGAGGTGACAAGAATGGCAAAAGAAAAGAAAGAAAAAAAAGAAAGTAAAATCAGTTTAACAAAACAAGAACTAAAAAAAGTAAGCTGGCCTAGTATCAAAGACATTTTAAAATACACTAGCGCAACAATAGTTTTCGTTTTAATATTAGCAGGATTTTTCTCATTATTAAACTTAGGATTATCATTTGTAAAGGGGTTGTTTATCTAATATGGAAAAATTATGGTATGTAGTTAATACTTATAGTGGACATGAGTATAAAGTAAAAGAAAAATTAGAATCTAAGATTGAATCAATGGGTTTACAAGACAACATTTTTAGAATTGTAATTCCTGAAACTACAGAAGTTGAAGTAAAAGATGGTGTTCAAAAAGAACATAAGAAAAAAATGTTTCCCGGTTATATTCTAGTTGAAATGAACATGTCCGATGAATCTTGGTATATCGTTCGTAATACTCCTGGTGTAACTGGATTTATCGGTTCTTCTGGTAAAGGTGCTAAACCAACTCCTTTATTACCTCAAGAAATAGATAAAATTTTAGCTAACATGGGTATGAGTAGAGTTAACCTTGAATCAGAAATGGCTATTGGTGACAAAGTTAATATTGTTGATGGACCATTCAAGGGAATGTCTGGTAAAGTAGATACTATTGATACAGAAAATAATAGATTAAATGTTTTAATCGACTTATTTGGTCAAGAAACTCCTGTTGAAGTAGAATTATTCCAAGTAAACAAAGCTTAAGAATTGCATCTTAAGTTTTTTTGTGGTAATATATCTTTCCAAAAGAAGGGGTTACTTATGAATAAAGAAGAAAAAATAAATGAGTACTTTAATGCGTTATTTAGCAAACGTTATCAAAAATATAGTTTATTATTTAATAATTTAGAAGTATTATCCAAATCTCAATTGTTTTTAGAAAAAAAGCTTGAATTTGCTTATGAAATGACCAACTTTGCTGAAGAAAAATTAACTAAAATGGATTTTTTAGAATGCATCGAGCTTGCAAAACAATTTTATCATGATATGGGAATAGATTATGATATTGAAACATTAGTTCAAAATGGAACAATAGATATTAATGTTCCTGAAAATCCCGAAATAATTATCAATTCTGGATTTACAACTTTTAAGAAAAATCACATTGGACTAAGTGTAGATTACAATAATAGTATTTCTGATGCTACAGTGTTAGTTCATGAACTTGCTCATGCTAGAGGTATGGGACCAGTTTTCTACAAAACATATGACTTTTTTACTGAAACTATGGCCTTTACTGAACAATATATATTTATTGAATATTTAAATAATATGGGATATAACAAGGATTTAAACATTCTAAAATCAAAAAATTATAGAAGCCTATGGCGATTTAATTATAGTGCATATAGCATTCTCATGTTGTTAGAAGTATATAATACGTTAGGCAAAGTTTCTCTGGAAAATTGCAAGTTTTTATATGATAACATATCAAATGAAGATTATCAAAAGTCGGTAGATAATGTTTTTGGTTACTTATCTAAACCATTATCCAAATTATTACAACCAATATATTACTCCATTGCTTACATGCACGCTCCATATATGTTGGAAAAGTATAAAGAAAATCCAAAATTTATTAATAAAATAAAATATTTAACAGAAAACTTGGCTAAATTAGAAATTAAAGACTTTTTTGAAATAATTGATTTAACAACTAATCAAGATAAAAATCAAGAAATAGTATCACCATATTTAGATAAGTACAAAAAAGATTGTGAAGAAGCCTACGATAAACAAAGAAGACTAGTAAAATAGCCTTCTTTTATATTAATCCCTTACTTATTTTCCATTCTATAACTTTAATAGCTAATACTCTAATGTATTTAGAACTAACTTGACCCTTACTAACACCTTCCAAAATATTATTTATGTCCTCTTTATAATTCTTTGTTACTAGAATATCATTTCCTGAAACTAATGACTTAATTCCCATATTCTTTATATCTGCTGTCGCACCCATATTAAGTGCATCAGTTATAACCATGCCTCTAAATCCTAAAGTGTTTCTTAAATAATTATGATTACTAATTGATATCGAAGCTGGATTATTGCTATCCAAAGTCTCAACTATATTATGACTAATCATAATGGCCTCCCCACCACTTTGAATCCCTTTACTAAATGGAATTAAATCACTTTCGATTTCTTCCATACTTCTAGTATCTAAGGATTTAGACTTATGGGTATCACTATTCTTCCCATAACCAGGGTAATGCTTCATTACATAAGAAATTTTACTATCCTTACTAGCGTCAATTACAGTTTGAGCAAAGACTCCCGTTAATTCTGGACTAAGACCAATTGATCTACTATATATATAATCTTTAGGGTCATTAGAAATATCTAGTACTGGCGCTAAATTAATATTTAAATGTAGTTCTTCTAAGATTTCATTTTTCTTAATAGTGTCGTCTCTTATTAAATCAAATCCACCTTCTTTGTATAATTCTCTTGGTGATTTAAATCTCTCACTAGCTAAATTAGGATTACTACTTATTCTAGTAACTATGCCACCTTCTTCATCAACCGCTAAAAGTAGAGGAATTTTACTATTATCATTTAACTTATCAACCATGTCTAAAACGTCTTCTTTAGTTTTATTTCTAAAATCCGACCCAAAAAAGATAAATCCTCCCAAATAATATCTTTTAACATCTTCCAAACTATCTATTGAATGATGTACCATATAAATTTGACCTAGGGCTTCTTCTAAACTCATGTTATCAACAATCTCTTTAGCTTGTTCGTAATTATTAAAATTACTATTTAGTTTAAACTCATCATTAACATTTTCTACATTTTTAATTGTTATATCTTGAACCTCAGTATCTTTGTTAATCTGGCCATCATAAAAAATTTTAACATAACTATCAACATCTTCTTCTAATCCTTTTAACCTGTAGATAACTTGATTATTATCCACAACAAAAGTCTCATCATTATCTTTATATATAACTAACCCTTCTATGTATTTATTATTACTATCTATATTACTATTATTGACTACCTCATTATTTACTTTATTGCACCCCACACATATTAGTACCATTATAATTAATCCTAAAAAATTTATTATTTTTTTCATATTTAACCTCATTAGTAGTATAACCCAAAATTTTCCAAATAAATAGCCTAAACTAAAAAACATGCTAAATTCTTAATCCCTTTGAAAACTTTTTCTTGCTTTTTCAAATACTTTGTGGTATTGTCATTATGCAGTTATGTGTTTACATAGCTAATTAAGTGGAAGGGAAAGCGGAATGCCCATACCACTTACGCGACAAAATATTTTATAGGAGGTGTTTTTCGTGGCAAAAGAAATCGTAAAGAAAATTAAATTACAAATTCCAGCCGGAAAAGCTACACCTGCTCCTCCAGTAGGAACAGTTTTAGGACCAGCAGGAATTAATCTACAAGATTTTTGTTCAAAATTTAATGATGCATCAAGAGACAAAATGGGCGACATCGTTCCATGCGAAATCTCAATTTATGATGACAGATCATTTGATTTTGTACTTAAAACTCCACCAGCTCCATTCTTAATCAAAAAGGTAGCTAAAATTCAAAAGGGAAGCCAAAAAGGTGCTAACCAAATTATAGCAACTATTACTAAGGATGAATTAAGAAGTATTGCTGAAACTAAGTTGCCAGATTTAAATGCGTATGATGTAGAAGCTGCAATGAATATCATTGAAGGAACTGCAAGAAACATGGGCGTTGCAATCGAAGGACTTAACGATGCTGAACTAGCTGAACAAGGAGCTGAAGCTGCTAAAGAAGAAGCTGAAGCTGCAAAACGTGAAGCTGCCTTAGAAGAAATGGAAGCTGAAGCTAAAGAAAATCATACAGCTGAAGTTGAAGTTATTACTGAAAAAGCTAAAGAAGAAACAGAAGAAAACTAATTTATTTAGTTTGAATATCATTCCGCTAATAAACCACAATTAGAAAGGAAAATTAGTATGAAAAAGAGCAAAAAGTATGTGGAAGCATCTAAAAAAGTAGAAAAAAATACATTATATACTAAAGAAGATGCAATCAAATTAGTTAAAGAAACTGCTACTACTAAATTCGACAGTACTGTAGAAGTTGCTATTAAACTAAACCTAGATACTAAAAAAGCTGATCAACAATTAAGAGGATCTTTAGTATTACCTAATGGAACTGGTAAAACAAAAAAAGTCCTAGTAATTGCTAAGGGAGAAGCTGCTCAAAAAGCAAAAGATGCCGGTGCTGACTACGTTGGCGATATGGATATGATTAACAAAATCCAAAATGAAAACTGGTTTGACTTTGATGTTATTGTAGCAACTCCAGATATGATGGCTAGCTTAGGTAGAATTGGACGTATCTTAGGACCTAAAGGCTTAATGCCAAACCCTAAAACAGGTACAGTTACAATGAATACTGAAAAAGCTGTTGAAGATATCAAAAAAGGTATGATTACTTATAAGACTGATTCATATGGTAATGTTCATAGCATTATTGGTAAAGTATCATTTGACGATGCTAAATTACTAGAAAACTTAGTTTATGTAGTAAATACAATTGTTAAAGCAAAACCACAAACAGTTAAAGGTAATTATATTGAAAATATCTCAATCTCATCAACAATGGGACCTGGTATCAAATTAGATAAAAATTCATTTGAAAACTAGAATTTTTATTAGATAACTACGTTAAAAAAGCGCGTACCGAAGACAGTAAGTACAAAAATAAATCTTACCGAGGGAAACTTAATCTAAACATTTTCTAATGTTTAATTAAGCTTTCCTATACGGGAAAGCTTTTTTAAATAAATATATGGAAAGGACAAAACTATGGCAAGTACAAAAAGTCTTAATGCTAAAGCAAAAATAGTTGAAGAAATAACTAAAAACGTAAAGAATAGTGAATCTGTAGTCGTATTTAGTTACCAAGGATTAACTGTTGCTGACATGAGCGAATTAAGAAAATCCCTAAGAACTGTAGACAGCGAAGTTAAAATTTATAAGAATACTCTAGTTAGACGTGCTCTTAAAGATTTATCTATCGATATGGATGACTCTTTCTTAGAAGGACCAAATGCGATTGTTTTTGGTAAAGAATTACTAGAACCAATCAAAATTATTAGCAAGTTTGCTAAAGACCATGAAAATGCCACAATAAGAGTTGGTATCATTAGTGGTAATGTTGCAAGTTTAGAAACAATTAATGAATATGCAAGCATTCCATCTCGTGAAGGCTTACTAACACAACTTGCTGGTGGTATGATTCAATATGTTAGAGATTTATCTATCGCATTGAACCTATACTCAGAAAAATTAGAAAAATAGTTTATTAAGGAAAGGAAAAAGTAAAATGGCAAAATTTACAAAAGAAGAATTTATCGAAGGTTTAAAAGAAATGACTATTCTTGAAGTTAAAGAATTAGTTGATGCAATGAAAGAAGAATTTGGTGTAGATCCATCTGCAGTTGCTGTAGCTGCTGCACCAGCTGCTGGAGCAGAAGATACTGCATCAGCAAACAAAAATGTTGTTCTTAAGAATGCTGGAGCAACTAAGATTGCTGTTATTAAGATTCTTAAAGAAATCACTGGTCTAGGACTAGTTGAAGCTAAAGCTTTAGCTGACAATGGTGGAAACGTTAAAGAAAACGTTGCTGCTGATGAAGCTGACAAAATCAAAGCTCAATTAGAAGAAGCTGGAGCAGAAGTAGAATTAGTTAATTGCTAATAAAACCTATTGATAATTATGTGGATAACTTGAAAGCTATCCACTTTTTTTGTATAATGTATTCATGACACGGAGGCTATCATGAAACTAAATAATAAAGGATGGAGTTTAAATACCTTACTAATATGTATTGCGGTTTTCTGCATTGCGTTACTACTATCAGTTTTTTATGTTTATAGATTAGGAACTCAATTAAAAAAATCTTTAAGCTTAACTGAACAACCTAACATTAAACAAAATGAAACAAATCCAAATGCTTATAAGACAGATTTAGCAAATATAAGCAACGCTACTACTGAATACTTAACAGCAGAAAATAAAGAAGTTCAAGAAAATGAAACTCTTATCATCAATATCAATGATTTGATTGAAAAAGGATATATTAGTGAAATAAAAGATCATGAGAATAATACCTCATGCAATGCTTACTCTTTAGTAACAAACAAAAATAGTGCCTACAATATAAAACCTTTTATAAATTGCGAGAATTATACTACGGAAGGGTATGGCGATTTCTAATGGCAAAACAGAAACAATTAAAAAAAATATCAATAATCTGGGGTCTTATGTTAATTTTAGTTTTTGGAACTTTAACAACATTTTCCTTGATGTGGAAAAAGAAAAATCAAGGATATAAAAATCTTGAAAAAGAACTAGTTACTAAAGTAGAAGGGTATTTTGAACAAGAACATAAATATCCAACTGGTATCGAAGTTGTAACTATTGATTTAAAAGAATTACAAGAACATGATATCATTCAAGAATTAAAATATAATGACGACACTTGCAATGGCTATGTTGATGTCTCAAATGATATAGTAATTAAGTATAAAGCCTACATTAAGTGTAATAAATATCAAACTAAAGGTTATAATTTAAAAAGTGAGTAGCTAAATACTCATTTTTTTCTAAAAAATAATTGACAATCACAAAACAAAATGATATATTACTAATGAATTTTAATTATGGTTCTATCACTGGTAGAACCTTACTTAAAACGAAATTGGATACACCAGGATGTGTGTATATGGAAGGAGGATTACAATGACGACTATAAATCAACTTGTAAGAAAAGGAAGAGGACAAAAAACCAAAAAGAGTAAAAGCCCAGTATTAAACGTTGGATTTAACTCTATGGAAAGAAAAGAAACTGAAACTAACAGCCCTCAAAAAAGAGGTGTTTGTACAAGAGTAGGTACTCGTACTCCAAAGAAGCCAAACTCAGCATTAAGAAAATATGCTCGTGTTAGATTATCTAACGGACGTGAAGTTGATACTTATATTCCAGGTGAAGGACATAACCTACAAGAACACAGCGTAGTATTAATTCGTGGTGGACGTGTAAAAGACCTTATCGGTGTAAGATATCATATCATTCGTGGTACATTAGATACTCAAGGTGTTAACAACAGAAAACAAGGACGTAGTAAATACGGTACTAAAAAACCAAAAACTAAATAATAAAGGAAGGAGAAAATTATATGCGTAAAAGACGTGCTGTAAAAAGAGATGTATTACCAGATCCAATATATAATTCAAAAGTAGTTACAAAACTAGTTAATACAATTATGATTGGTGGTAAAAAAGGTACTGCACAAAAAATTCTTTATGAAGCATTCGATATAATCAAAGAACAAACTGGAAAAGATCCAATGGAAGTTTATACCGAAGCTATGAAGAATATCAAACCTGCTCTTGAAGTTAAATCAAGACGTGTTGGTGGATCGAATGTTCAAGTTCCTATTGAAGTAACTGAAGAAAGATCACAAGCCTTAGCCCTTCGTTGGTTAGTAAATTATGCTAAACTAAGAAATGGCAAAGGTATGGCTATTAACTTAGCAAATGAAATTATGGATGCTGCAAAAGGCGTTGGTGGAGCTGTTAAAAAACGTGAAGATACTCACAAAATGGCTGAAGCTAATAAAGCATTTGCACATTATAGATGGTAGGTATTTATATGGCAAGAGATGTCTCAATTGACAAAGTAAGAAACATTGGTATCATGGCTCACATTGATGCCGGAAAAACAACTACTAC
>ULWY01092998.1_pt1 | contig 15815 bp, 13 predicted proteins | sample 1960761 | NCBI WGS metagenome assembly ULWY01 (sample SAMEA4835824, study PRJEB28245) | human gut metagenome | biome: gut microbiome; material: fecal sample | place: Denmark | collected 2008
TCCCACTTTGGAACTGAACGTTCGCCATGCTTGCGAAGCCCAACACAAGTAAAGAATTGGTTTATCTTCCATTCACACCTGCGCAAAAGCACCAAGTTCTCGCGCAACGTCGCTTCCAAACCGTCAGAAGTTCTGCATCTGAGCGTGAGCTTTGCCATATTGTCGCCTTTTGCGGTGGTAGCCCGCTCAAATCCAACAACGGTAAAGTCAACAACAGTGTTTTCTGGAAGTACCGTAAATTCCTTCGCCTCTTGTGAAGTTTCGGAATTCCAATCCAATCTTTCGTTATCGGAGGTATTCATTACTTAGCCCTCCTTTCCGAAATATAAGCTTCCACCTTCTCCCAGTTCTTTTCCTCCGCGATTTTTGCGAGGAGAGACTCTGATAGGTCTTTGTACGTCTGATTGCTTTTTATGAGCGCATTGCGCTTCGGATTATTTCCCCTCAGATAATCGTTCAGTTCATCTGGCGAAATTGCCGAAAACTCCATAGCCGCTTCAAGAAGCGCCATATCCGCTTTCGGAGAATCGCTAATTTCAAGATTTCCAGAAGTCTTATCTTCGTGTTCTTCCAAGGAAGAAAATTCGGTGCTGAATATATCCTTTACGCTATCGAAACTAAGCGGTAAAACTCCCGAAAGTCCCCAGCGGTTCTTTGCATCGCAAAACGATGTATGCTCGGTGTAGAGAACTCTCTCTTTGCCTCCTACGGCCTTGCCTTTGCCGCTTGCGCTCGACTGTATGTATGTGCGGTAATTTGCAAACAACAGTCCGTCAGCCCACTCTTTGATAAGCGGGGATACACCCCTTGAACATTTCAACTCGTAGTGGTCGTATGTTCCGTTTTCCTCGGGCAACTCGAGCTTTTTTATTGTCGAGTGCGCCAAGACAAGAACGTGCATTCCCGAATTCTGCAACTTGCTAAGATTTGCCAACATTCTCGCATATTCTTCCGCGAGATACTGGTAGCCTTTGCCGTAATTAAAGTCTTCGAGACCGGTCTTCTTGTACTTCTTGCAAAGGAATTCAATGCACAAGCGCTCAGCCCAATCTGCCGTATCGAGTACGAAAGTTTTAAAGCCTTGCTTGTCGGCTATGAGTTCGTCTATGCAGGAAAGCAATGTTTCCCAAGTGTTGAGGTCGGATATTCTCGGCACGTCAAGATGTGCCGTTCCGCCTTCCAAGTCCGCAAATAGCGGCTTGGGGAATTTCGATGCAAATGTGCTTTTGCCAACACCTTCGCAACCGTAGATTACGCACTTTTGTGTGCGTGTGATTTTACCTGTTTTAATTTTCATTTAGATTTCTCCGAGTTTGCGAACTCTCGTCTCGGAGTGGCACTTAGGAATTTCAGGTGTGGGGAGATAGGGTCTTTCCGACCAAGTAGGTACGGGTTTTGTCCTCCTCCTCGATACAGGCAACATTGTGTTTCCGTTCTCGTACTCCAAAACTGAACTTCTAAGCACCGCAATAGGAGAACGCGGCTTGCCATTCGGCCCGCGAAGCAGTTTCAGCCTATGGGACTTAACGACTTTTCGGACGCACGTTTCCGAACAATTCCACCTGTCCATTAAGTCTTTTACCGAAAATGCCTGCCTTGCGAAGGTGTCGCCAATCCGCTCAGAGAGAGTCATAAGCAGGTCGTTTTGCGCCCTGACTATTTCCTCAAGCCGCAATATTCGATTTGCTAAAATCTCACTGTCGCTTTTCGCTTCCATTGCTTTCCGAAGCGCTTCCCCTTAGCGACACGAGTAGGGTTAAAATTTTGGGTGAAACGCTGAGAGTTCTTTGTTGTTGAACTCGCGCCGCACCTTCTTGGTGGGGACAGTACCCGCAAAACTATTGTCCCTACATCACAGTCATTGATATTCAATATGTTATAAACTAAACTTCATCTTAAAGCCCAACCATTGGGCTTTTGTGTTGTCCCTACCAGTTCTTTTTATAAAAGTTCAAAAAAATATAATTTTTAGTTTCTTAATTATTAAATAGATACAACAAATATTCACATGAGTATTGACCCTGCGACAGAATCTGTCCTAATTAGTAGGCATAAAAGTAATTATTTTTGACTTTTTATGTCGGCTATGAGGGAAACCTAAGCCCGCTTGCATTAGATTTTCAAGCGTGTACGACCGTGAGGCGTATGACCACCTCCTTTTTCGTTCCGAGGTATGTTTAGTTAAACGAAGTATCCGCAATCGATAGGTGTATTGTGGAAATATTTAAAAATCAAAACGAAAGGCAATTTATGGCTTCATTGAAAACTTATATAACATTCACAACCTTAAGCAGAATTCCCGAAGAATGCTTAAAGAGGCGTTTTGAGGGAATGCACGAGACCTTTGTCTCAAATGGATTCATTCTAAAAAACGGGAAATATGACTTACACAAGATAGCGAGGTTTCTCCAAGACAACTGCCCAAGCGACTTGGAAAATTTTATATGCTCATTCGCACTTGTCGCAAAGAGCGAGCTTTACGACAGAATATGCGAGAAGCTTGCAAGCTTTGGTATCGAGACCTCCCCAACAGATGATTTAGAGACTCTTGCCGCTATGCTCGCCGAGCGTGATATGACGGCTTGTAATGCCATTGCCGCAAGAAAAATGGCGGACGAGACTCACTCATACTCCCACTATATTCCGACTGTGCCGCATTCAGCTCAAGAGATTGGAATCGAACAACTGCTGGCACTAAAGCAGGAAATACTCTCTCCTTATTTCGCCAAAAATGGGCGATCGGGCTACATAGACATCTATCCGCATATAACAAATAAGTTTGCGTTCTATTGCATTGCGCACGGCGCACCAAAAACAAGGGAGCGTTCTGTCGGCGAAGAGGAAGAAGCAAGCTTCCACACCTTCCGCCCTGAACTTGTAGATATTGTGAGAATCAATCTATCAAACGCTGAAATCTCCGTATTTACACAGAAAAACCATTCGCGGGGATTTAAAGAATTTTACGTTGAAAATTTCGGCAGGTTGATTTTGCCAGATTCAAAGTATGTTCCTCATAAGAAATTTAATCTATCCGCTCTCTCCAATAACGAAATTTTTAACGTAGGAGAATTCTCAGACAAAATATCAAGCATTACTCCTATGAAGTTTAGCTATATCGGAATCGGAGGTTGCAAATTAGATGCAAGCAAGAATGTTGATGCCGCTTACCTTGATTGCGTAGAAAACAATAGGCAAATTATTTCTATGACTTTCAATGTCTGTTTTGCTGATAATCCGAAGAAGAAACATAGAGTCTCCATTCATTCCGATTCCCGCTCAGAATTTCCCATAGGTACAAACGAAGAAATTATCGAGGATTATTTATTTTCTAAAGGCATAATGAGGGATATTTACCGTGAAGAAACTTTTACTCTGGAAACGCAAAAAGTCCTACTTTCCAACTGATAATCTTGCTTGGAAAAATGTTCTGGGAGAGAATCTAAAAAGATACTTTTGCCAGAATGGGTTATTGGAATATGGGAAATCCACCGTCGATTACATAGAGATTGACGGCGAATCCTATCAAGTTGAATACATCGGAAACGAATTCATTGGCATAAACGATGAACTCCCTGATGTGAAGCTATCCAATAGCGATGTTTGCAAGCTTACCTTAAACAAAAGTAAATTTGCTTCCAAAGTACGCGAGCTTTTAAGAATAGGAGGCGCAGTTTCAGATATTCCGAACTGTGATGCCTACTGCATTGGAGATTTGAAGGGAAGTCGTACTTTTAGGGTGTTTTTATGCTTTTCAGAGTCGGGGAGCCTGTATAGCTCAATTCGGAGTATATCTAAAGGAATTCCTCCCATTGTTATTTCTTTTGAGGAAATTTCAGGAGAACTTCAAAAGCTATTATATGAGCTTGACGGAAAGTTCTTCAAAATAGACGAATGTATATGTTTCCGCAATGACAGCATTGAAGCACTTTCTCCAATAGCAGAACTTGCGGGGAAGGTCAAAAGAAGCAAGACATCAGGCGTTTATTACGCTTGGAGTTCTACTGGCTTTCATCAACCCCAAAATCCCAATTTGAATATGCTTAAGATTCGCATACTGTCTTCAACCCGCCTACATATTGAATTTGACGGGGAAGGAGATGATTTCGATTACAGCGACATAAGCATATTCAGAAACGAAAATAATGGTAAAATGAATAAATGTTGGACAACTCTGGGCTTATTGGCGGCAAAGAAGGAATTTAAGAGAGATGAAGGAACCCGAAAGATAGTCTCCAGAATGAATACTGTATTCAGAGACTTCTTTGGCTTTCCCAAGCGTTTAATTCCTTTTGAATTTAGGGATACTATTCTTTTCCCGAACTTCTATCTGAAAGCCGTCTCCCAAAGGGAAGAAAGGAAAGAAACCTTTGAAGGAGGCGGAATTTCTGAAAAAGAGATAGTAGAAGATTGGGAGCGTCAGAGGTATCAACATTAACTTATTTTGACGGATATATCTTAAAATACTTCTCGGCGTCTTCTTTAGTCGCTACTCCTCGGTAGTGTTTAAAGAGTATATCTGTGCCTTTATGTGACATTATCAATGCCGTATCTTGGAAGTCTCTTTTCCAAGCAACGTGGTAGCTTGCGAAACTGTGCCTGAAGGCATTGTGGGGCGGTATCTTCTTTTGTGGAAATTTGCCATTCTCGTCTGGAGTTTTTAACTGTTTCCCATTCACGAGCAATCCCGCTCTGCGCAGGGCACTCTCTCGGCGCTTTTTCCACTTGCGTTCACACCACCCAAAGGCAGACTTTGGCGTCCGTTCCAACCAAGCCCAGAGATTGTCTGGGAGGTTTTCTATATAGTTTCTGCGGTTTTTCTTGGTCTTTTCAGCGGGTGTTAAAATTCCTTGCCGCATTGTAATTTCATTATAGTCAACTCTTGGAATTGCGGAAGTTCTCATTCCAGCAAATAGCCCCAGTGCCATTAAGCCGCAGACTTCTGGATCTATCTTTTCATTTGCTCGGAATAATCTTTCAGTTTCCTCCACAGTTAGTATTCCAACCTCGCCCATTTCAATTTTTGGCAATTCAAGTCCCTTGGCTACGTTCTTTTCAATTAGTTCGTTTTTCTCAAACCAGTTCCAAGCGGCAGTTATATTGGACCTCCAATTCTTTACCGTGACTGGAGCAAATTTTAGAGATTTTAGCCAATTTTCCAACTCCTTGCGGCTTATATCTTGCAGGAGCCTATCGCCAAATGATTCAACAAGAACTTCCAAAACGCGTCGGACGTGCCTTATATGTTCGGGCTTGGCTTTTTCAGTCTTGCGCATATCCCGCAGATATTCGTCGCAAGCGTCCCAAAGAGTTAATACACGCCTTGATTTGTGGTTCTTTGCCCAAAATTCCCACATATCGCGGAAACTTACGTTCCCTCTGATAGACTCAATGTAGGAGATGTCCGAAATGGTATTTTCGTCAATTCCCAAAAGCGCCTCAAAAGAGCGTTTATCCAAGTGCCCATTAAGCCTTAAAAAATCGTCTCTTGCTTCCTCCGTTTCAAAGAACCTTGAATGCCTTACGCCGTCTTCAATCCAGAACAGTTGATAGGGTGATTTTCTACCTTCACAATATCTCTTAGTAATCTTCGCCATAGTGGCGTAATTATAACCCAAAACAACCCCATTTGTCAAGATTATTATGGATATATTACGCATTTTACTAAGATACAAAAGTAGGTAAAATCATTGTGTTTAACCAAGTGAAAGCGGCAACTCTAAGAGATTTTCTTGTGGCACTTAGTTGAAGAAATCTCTCGCGTCGGTATGTGATATTCCACGCATATTTACATATCTGGAACGCAGGAGCGAAAGGTCATAATGCCCCATATTGAGTTGCAGGCGCGGAAGGTCTTTAAAGCGTTTTGCATGGTAGCTTGCGTAGGTATGGCGCAAAATATCTTGAACCCAAACGTTTTTAAAGCCGGAGTCATTCCTAATATTCCGCCAACGTTTTTGCCAATTTTTAGGGCAAATCCTTTCATTCTTTTGGCAGTTTGCAAAAGGCGCGAGCAATCGTTTCAATGATGAACATATCTCTACCTGACGGACACCGCCTGTCTTTGAACAAAGCGAATGAATCGTTATGGAATTTTCTTCAAGGTCTATGTCTTTCCAAGTTAGCCTATGAACCTCCCTCGGCCTAACGCCGGCAAACATTAAAAGCCCGATGGCAGGCAGACATTCTTTGTGCTTGGGCATTTTTGCCGTTTTTATGAGGTTTTTAATCTGCGGGAATGAAAGGGGAGATATTTCTTTCTCAATAATCCTTCTGCGCTCTATGAGCTTTATGGGGTTTTTGTCGCACCATTCGCGGCGGAGAGCAAATTCAAATACGCCATGAAGCATCGTGCGCGCCTTGTTAAATTGGCTTGGCGTGGAGAAGGTCTGAGAGAGCCATTTTTCGCATTCTGATACGCTAAATTCGGAAAAATTGCATTTGGAAAGCTCGGGATTTGACTTTATCAGACGTTTCCCGAGATAGCGAATGTCCTGTAAAGAATCAGGACGCAGATCTCCTTTTGTTTGTAAATATAGGAAAAATCCTTCGCTAAAACGCATTTCTTTGGAACGAATATTGCGCTTACCGACTTCGATTACTTTTGCACAAAACTGAATGGGCGCAATACTGGAGTTTTTTGGTAAGGCATCGAGAATGTTTCTTACCAACCTTGCCGCGTCCAATAACGATATACCCGTACCCCTCAAGAGAGCCCTTGCTGAAATAATTTCGTTGTCCATGGTATTCAGAATACCCATGTCAACATTAAAAATCCAAAATACTTTGTAAGTATTTGAATAAAAAAGGCTAATAGGCTGGCTTTGAATTATTCGATTTGTTCTTTTCGGTACTACTAACTCGAAAGCTCTTGGAAATAAATTTTGCCTATCAATGCGTTAGCGAATTTTTTGCACATGGGTATTCTGAATACTACGCTCAACTCGGAAAAATGAGCATGAGTGTATTCAAGGTTTTCGTCATAAATTTAGATAAATCTGTTGCGCGTTTGGAGAGGTTAAAAGCTGAGTTTGAACGCATAGGTCTTGATTTTGAGAGGCTCCCAGCGGTTGACGGTAGAAAGTTAAGCGACAATCAAATCCTTAAACATTACTCGCCTGAATTAAACAGGAAAAACTATTTTGTGCCGCTTTCAAAACCTGAAATAGGCGTTTACATGAGCCACTTGAAAGCTTGCGAAAAAATAATTTCTGAGAACCTTGATTTTGGAATAATACTTGAGGACGATATTGTTCTTAAAGAAGGATTCCAAATGGTTCCTAAACTGCTGTGCTCGTTAAACGAAGAGTGGAACTATGTAAAATTGATAGCACCTGGAAAAAAGAAAAAAATTAAGGTCAGAATCCAAATCCCAGTGGATCTTCCGGCAAAATTAAGCATCGAGAAATATTCGGGAGAAAATAGTTCTGATGTTTACGGAAAAATAAATGAAATAAGAGATATAAATATACCTGCTCTGTTTGAACTTGTAACTTGGAATAAACCTCCAATAGGCGCGTCTGCATACGCAATAACGCTCGATGGGGCGAAAGAGTTTTTATCTAAACGTTCCATATTTTTTCGACCCATAGACGTGGATTTACAATACGAATGGGAAACATCTCTAAATATTCAGGGTTTAAGTCCATTTTTCTTGGAACTACTTGGAGATAAATCGACAGTTCAAACTTGCAAATTGAAATATCACTACCCGTTAGCGCGAATAATATACAAGTTGAAATATGCAATCATATCAGGCCTGTATTCTAAAGAAAAATAAGGAGTTTGGAATGCCTGTCAGACGTAAGATTTTTGTTATAAATTTAAAGGATTCTGTGGAAAGATATAATTACGTCAAATCCCAGTTCGACAAATTAGGTTTGGAAATAGAAAGAATAGAGGGAGTGGATGCAGACAGCCTCACTCAGGATAATATAAAAGAAGTTTATTCATCTGAAAAAAATCGAAAAACCTATGTTCGACCTCTGCACAAGGGGCAAATAGCTTGTTATATGGCGCATATAAAAGCATGGAGGGCTATAGTTGAGCAAGATTTGGATTATGCCTTTGTTTTGGAGGACGATGTTATTGTAGGTCATAATTTTCTAGTCGCAATGGAGTTTTTAGATACACATTTCGGTCAGTGGGACTTTGTAAGATTACAAAGAAATTCAAAGCCAAAAAAAATATTTTTTGAGAAATTTTTAGGTAACTTCTCTTTTGTACAATATATAAATACGACGGGAGGCGCTTTTGCCCAGGCAATTTCCGGTTCGGCGGCAAAAGGCATGTTAGATAATTTGTTGCCCTTTGGCATGCCTGTTGATGTAAACCAACAATATTATTATAAGTTTGGAATAAAGGTAGAATCTTTAAGACCTCCTGTTATTTCGATGGGAGATGTTGGAGACTGTAGTATACTTAGAAAATACGATACAAAGAACAAAGAGCATCATCCGTTTGTTAGGCAGAAGCTAAGTCTAAAGTTTTATATAGAGAGAATTATAAGGCTTATAAATGAGTATGGTGTATTTGTGAAAAATATTCTCCTAATGCCGTTTAGAAAGCCTGTGAGATGAGTACAGATTACATTGTAGTTAGGCTTCAGGGTGGATTGGGGAATCAAATGTTCCAGTATGCTTTTGGGCGTGCCCTTAGTATGCGAAGCGGAATGGAACTTTACCTTGATCCATCTCCACTGAATCCTAAAAAAAACAGAGGCTATCAGCTCGATGCGTTTATTCTTTCTGCCAAAGTGGCGGACTCAAGAAAAATACAGTACTTAATCACGCCGCATTTTATCATTCGCAAGAAATTGTGGAAGGCCTTAAAAATACCCTTTAAATACGCTGATACCCACATATTGGAAAAAGATTTCCCGTACGATAAATATATTGCTTCCAGAAAGACTCCCGCGTATTTCGACGGATACTGGCAGACCGAAAAATATTTCTCGGATTGTAAGGAAATTATAAGGCGAGATTTTACGTTTCGAGAAGAGGAGGCACTGCGCAGACATGTTCAGTACGAAGAGGTGCTCAATTCAAATTCCGTTTCCATACATATACGTAGGGGAGATTATGTGAAAAATCCAAAGTACAGGAAACGGTTATACGTATGCAAATTGGAATATTACAAAAACGCCATGAAATACCTGAGCGAACGCTTCGAAAATTTGAACTTTTTCATCGCTTCCGACGACCACGAATGGGTGAAGCACAACTTTGAACTTTCGAAACATATCAAGCTGATTGAGAGCAAAAATGCACTTGAAGACCTTTACATTATGAGCAAATGCAAACATAACATAATATCCAATTCCTCTTTCAGCTGGTGGGCGGCTTGGCTTAATTCGAACGAGAACAAGCGGGTATTGGCTCCAAATATATGGTTTAATCCGTACGCAAAAATAGATTTTCGAGATGTCGTTCCCGACTCATGGATAAAAATTAAAACCTCATCAATTTGAAATTGATAAAGATGGGAGAAAAATCTTACAAAGTTTTTGTAATAAATCTGGCGCGTGCAAAGGATAGGCTCGCTGTTATATCAGAAAGGTTAAGGGAACTTTGTATTCCCTTTGAAAGGATAGAGGCGGCCGATGCGGAAACTTTGTCGGAATCGGAAATCTCAAAATATTATTCTATTAGCTTAAACAAGCATAGAATGACAAGATTTATGACAAGAGGCGAGATTGCGTGTTATATTAGCCATATATACTGTTGGCAGCTAATCGTTTCCGAACGGCTTGACTTTGCAATAACAATAGAAGACGATGCTTTGCCTACTCAAAAACTAAATGATGCCATAAAATTTTTATCTAAATATGACGGCGATTTTGGTTATCTCCAGTTGGGATGGCGATCTACGAATAAAGAGAGGTGCAGAGTAAGGTATTCGGACGGAGAATTTGAAATTGTCGAATATCGCAGATTTTCAGGCGAAACTCCGATAGATGCGGTTTCTTACAATGCAGCGAAAACACTTCTAAAAAATTGTATTCCTTTTGGACGTCCAGTAGATTCCGATTCAAATTTTTATTGGGATACGAAAATTAGACGCTGCGGATTGCGTCCATATTCGTATGTATACGAAGAATCAAGATTTGAATCATCAATTATTGGCAGAGATTCCAATCGAAAACGAACGGGTAGTATATTTGCAACATCTACAGTTCAGGATATTTACTATTATCTGTTTGATAAATGGCATAGTTTAAACTGTATTGCATCCAAATTAGGCATTACAAATCTTCCATTCCGTTTATTGAGAATATGCTCCAGTCTAATTCCAAACAGGAGAATGCGAAAGGAGATAAGACTATATTGCAAGAAGAAAATGGGGCGAGAGTTTGATATACAAGAATCTTTAGCTGAATATTTGAGGGAAAATTATGTCAGACCTTACCTTAGAGGAGAATTGCCAAAATACGATGTGTCGGCAAAGGATAGAAATATTACTCCAAATAAAACGCTGTGGCAATTTTGGTTTCAGGGTATCAACAATATAAACAGCGAAGTGGTTAGGCTTTGTTTTGCTTCAGTAGATAGAAGCGGCTTAGAACTGGAGCATAAAATTTTAGACAAAGATACAATATCACAATATATTGATATCCCAAGTAATATATATAAAAAATTATTAGATTGCGACACACAAAAAAAGATAGCTTTGTTCTCAGACATATTAAGGCTTTATTTACTATATGCATATGGAGGAGTATGGGCGGATGCTACATGTTTTTTTACATCAAGAATCCCTCAAAAGATTCTAGATGCAGATTTCTTCATGTTTCAACGCGTACCAGATGCCGCCAATCAGAGGGAATTTGAGCTTTTAAATTCTGATTATTTTTCATGGGATTCAAGAAATAGAGTAAAATCTCTCAATAGTTTTATTGTGGCTAAGAAAGGCCACAAGATTATCGGAGCATTGAAGGATATACTGACAGAATACTGGAGGCGAGAAGATAATACTCCTCATTATTTTATTTTCCAGATATTATTTGATATTCTACAAGAGTATCCGCAATTTAGGAGTCTAAACTGCGATATTGTTGATGATACAAAACCGCATATATTGGCTAAAAATCTAAATAAAAAATACACGGAAGAACTATGGAGTGAAATTTCAAACATCTCCTTCATACATAAGCTCAATTACGGAACTATGGCGAGTGATACGAGAAAGGTACCGCATTTCCTGAAAAATTTTGCCTATTCAACGGATGTTTTTTCCCCTGTTAATAAAGTTAGGACACTATCGAGATGCCCGATCTGCAACAGTGTAACATTTTCAGTTACAAACGAGTATGATGTAGATAATCTGGTTGGAATTTGGCAATCAAAATATAAAATAAATCCCATTCCTCCCGAATATCGTAGCAAAACTCTGCATAGAATGCATTGCAACACATGCGGCTGTTTTTTCTATGATTTGAATATCCCAGACTCTGGGGAAATGTACGCCGCTTTAGCAAAGTCTCCTGGATATTATTCGGAGTGGAAATGGGAATATGATATTGCTCTTAAACTTATAAATGAAATAAAACCGAAAAGTCTCCTTGAAATAGGCGCTGGTTTTGGATATTTTCTAAGAATGTTGCATTCTTTAGTCCCAAAATTGTCTTGTACGGAATTTAATCCTGATGCGATTTCCATTCTAAATAAAATGGGGATAAAAGTATATCCCAAAAGTATTGATAAATTAGAAGAGAAGTTCGATTTTATCTGTTCTTTTCAGGTTTTTGAACACATATCTGATATTCGAAATGTGTTTAGGGATGTTTCCCGGCTTTTATCAAAAAATGCGCGTCTTATAATTTCAGTCCCCAATCCATGTGGAATATTAAAAGTAACAGGTGGAATTTTAGAGCTACCGCCGCATCACAGAACGGACTTTACGCTAAATTCTTTTGAGTATATTGCAAAAGAATTTAATCTTTCCATAGAGCATTATTACACTATGCCCCTTAGCAAAGAGGAAATCAGGTGGTTAAAAAGCAAGAATATCAAATCAGTTGAGGCAGGGCATTTCCATTTAGTATGTTTTAAGTCAAGCAACTAGACACTATGAAAATAGCAATCTTATATATTGCACTTGGGAGATATACAATTTTCTGGGATGAATTTTATAATACAACAAAATATTTATTCCCCTCCCATACGAAAAAAATCTTTCTATGGACGGATAATATTGAGGAATCGTTTGCAAATGCCCCAGATGTAGAAAAGATTTTTACTCAAAAACGGGGTTGGCCTTTTGACTCATTATATAGGTTCGATTTATTTTTAGATAAACACGATGTACTTTTAGAAAGCGATTATATATTTTTCTTTAACGCAAATACCAAAGTGATGTCGTATTGCGGCGATGAAATGCTGCCCAAAGATTCAAATGATGGTCTTGTCACAGCTTCCCATCCTGCGTTTTATGACAAAACACCGGATAAATTTCCCTACGAAAGAAATCCCCTTTCCACTGCACATATACCTTATGGCAAAGGCACACACTACGCAACAGGTGCATTAAATGGCGGAAAGTCAGATGCATTTTTAAAAATGTGCGAGGTTTGTTCTCACAACATTCATATTGATTACCAGAATGGTATAATTGCACAATGGCATGACGAATCGCACTTGAATAAATATCTCTTAGATAAAAATCCACTTATTTTACCAGTAAATTACTTATATCCTGAAGAACCATGGATGCCGAGAAAATGGAGAAACAACAATCCATTTAGAGATAATATAAAAATTCTTTCAACTAACAAAAAAGCTTACAGATTCGGTGGGCATGATTATCTTAGGGGAAGTACGGATAAAAAATTACACCCACAGGAAAAGAAATCTTTTCAATGGTTTCTAAAGATGGTTAAAGAAATTAGAAAATTGTTTAGTACTTAGATGAGTAGGTCTCATAGTACTATATTTTCAAACCATAATAATATTATTATACTTAGAGAGTATTCATCTGTTAATAATATATAAATATAGATTGTAAAATTCAAAAATGGATATAAATAAGATAAAATCATTAATAGATAAAGCTAGCATTATATCATTTGATATTTTTGATACTCTACTATTACGTGCTTATGTAAATCCTGCAGATTTATTCCTGCATTTGGAAAAGGAAAGTGGAGAGAAAGGATTTTATATTGAACGTATTGATGCAGAAAAAAGATGTCGTGAAAAATACGGGAATAGAGAAGATATTGTCTTTGATGATATCTACGAGGAAATTAGAGAGCAATATAAATACCTAAAAACATTTGAGCTTAAGCTGGAAGAAAGAGTACTACACCAGAATTGGCAGTTAAAGTTATTATATGACTATGCGTTAACCATGCACAAGAAAGTAATAATTACCTCAGATATGTACCTGCCAAAAGAGTTTTTGGAAAAAATTTTGGTCAAGAATGGATTTCCAATTTTTGACTCCATCTTTGTTTCGGGAGAGTTAGGTAAAACGAAATCGAGTGGATCTCTCTTTAAGTTAATATTGAGTAGATATTCAATTGCTCCACATCAACTTTTTCATATAGGTGATAATGAATACTGCGACTATAAGTTACCAAAAAAATTAGGGATAAGGTCTTATCTCTATAACAAGATTTCTGAGCAATATTTTAAAAAGTTTAGGTATTTAAAAGAGTTTTATATAAGTAATAGTGGGACACTTGAAGTATCTATCTTAGTCAACTTGATTGGGGAATATATGCTAAGAGAGAATGGATGCAGAAATTATTGGATTGGTCTCGGATTCCGTTGTGCTGGGCCTATTGCATATGCCTACTCAAATTACATCAAAGAAGAGGTAAAAAAAAGAAAAATTACAAAGCTATTATTTATTGCTAGGGATGGATATTTACTCAAAAAGATCTGTAATCTTTTGGGTGTTGATATAGATAGTTTCTATGTTTATGCACCGAGGTTGTTCAATTCTCTTTATCTATCAGAATGCAAGACAAGTGAGCCTACCAGAACAAATTCGATCTCTTACACACATGATACTTACAATTCCGAGAAGATATCAAATCATATCGAACTGCCTAATTCGGAAAATCATCAGTATTGTGATATGAAACATGACGATTTTTATACAATGAAATCAAGTTGTAAAGAATTTATTAATTATATATCAAATCTATTTATTAATAAGAAGAATGATAAAATTGGCATAGTAGATACTATAACTGATGGGTTTTCGGCACAACGTTTGTTGGATTGTTCATTGAAATCAGACTATTACGGGTTGTATTGGACAACTGTTTCGGAATGTAAGTATAATTACAATTTTTCGACTTTTATTCCTAATCATGACTTTAATATTAGATCTTCTGATGTATTTACTTATAATTGGAATTTTATAGAATTTCTAATTTCATCACCTGAGTTACCTATAAAATCCGTTTGTAGTGATGGGACTCCAGTATACATGAAAGATCCTCCAGAGGAGGAATTGAAGAGATCAGAGGTGTACAATTATATTGCCATTGGCGCACAAGAATTTATCTGTTTGTTGATTAAAATTTTTGGAAGGGATCTATTAGATGTTAAAGCTAATACTATAATTGAGTATGTAAACTCATTTATGAGATATCCAAATAATGATGATCTGAAGAATATGTTGGAAATACACTTTGCCCCTGATAAAGAACACAATCTTTTTATTCCACTAATGAATGTAAAATTGAGATGGTACAACTACATTGTACACCCAAAGAAAACCCGTAATATTCTGCGTCACTGTATCTGGAGATCACGATGGCAAAGTTTATTTCTGCACATATTAAAACCACTTTCAATAAAAATTATATCACATCGTATTCATATGGCAATTCTGCCATACTTAAATTTCTTAAGTTATAAGTTTGACTTTGGAAGGTTTATTTTTATAATCGGTAGGAATTAGGAATAATACTGCTTGTTAGGGGTATAAATAATATGGACAATTCAAGATTTAACTATTCGTATCATTACGAGAATTGGCATTCAGACACAAATGAATCGGAGCAATCAGACGTTCGTTTGGCTAAAAAACTATTTTTAGACCATCATATTTTTCCAAAATACAAGGATTCTAAGGTACTAGAAATTGGATGTGGGATGGGGAGGTTTATGTTAATGCTAAGAGATGAAGGATATAATAATCTACTTGGTGTTGACATTGATAAAACGCAAATAAACGTAGCAAAAAAGAGTAACCTAAATGTATCTCTTCTCGACGGAATTGAATACCTTAAAAATACTATAGATACATTTGATGTTATTTATTTCTTTGACTTCCTAGAGCATTTAGACAAAGAAAAGCAGTTAGATTTCCTAAAACTTGTTTATGAGCATCTAGATGATAGCGGTATGATTGCATTCTCCGTACCAAATGCCTTAGCTCCATCTGGTATGTTTTATCGATATATTGATTTCACGCATACTGTTTCCTATTGTAAATATACGATATCATTTTTACTTCATAATGCAGGATTTCATTACATGGACATTCGTCCGCAACATAAGGAAAGTAGTAAGGTAATGCGTTTAAAAAGGCCATGGGCAGATATCTATCGTAAGGAATTTGGAATTGAAGATGTTATTTTAACTCCAAATTTAGTTACAGTAGCATTTAAAAATAAAACTGAATTTGAATCATACTTAAAAGCTGCTCCAATTATTAAAAATGATTATTATAAATACAATCAAAATATATTTCTTAGATTATGGAATCGCATGAAAAGATAAGCAGGAAGCTAAATGGAAATATACGCTACCGAGAAACATTGGGTCAACACCAAAGGTTGTGGAATAGGTTGATTTTTT
>ULWY01044653.1_pt1 | contig 15750 bp, 10 predicted proteins | sample 1960761 | NCBI WGS metagenome assembly ULWY01 (sample SAMEA4835824, study PRJEB28245) | human gut metagenome | biome: gut microbiome; material: fecal sample | place: Denmark | collected 2008
GTCTTAAGTCTGCATTATCATGTCTTAACAATAAGCGATATTCAGCCCTCGATGTTAACAAACGATAAGGCTCTTCCGTTCCTTTTGTAACCAAATCATCAATTAAAACACCAATATAAGCCTCATCTCTTCCTAAAACTAAAGGCTTTTTCCCTTGAAGCTTTAAACCACAATTAATACCTGCCATAAGACCTTGACAAGCAGCCTCTTCATAGCCTGATGTTCCATTAATTTGACCACCACAGAATAAATTTTCAACAATCTTTGTTTCAAGGCTAGGCCACAAATTCAAAGGGTTAATTGAATCATACTCAATAGCATATGAATATTGTAGCACCTCACAATGTTCAAGTCCTGGTATTAATCTTATCATCTTATCCTGAATTTCAACTGGCATTGATGTTGAAAAACCCTGGACATAAATTTGATCCCATTCAAGGCTTTCAGGCTCAAGGAAAATCTGGTGACGCTCCTTATCACTAAATCTAACAACCTTTGTTTCAATTGAAGGACAATATCTTGGTCCTACACCTGTAATTACACCACCATACATAGCACTTTCATCAAGGTTATCCATAATCAATTTGTGAATTTCCTTATTTGTATATGTTAAATGACAAGGCACACTTATATTATTAATTGGTTCATATCCTTTATCAAAAGAAAAACGATAAGGATAGGTATCCCCAGGTTCAAGGCTTGACTTTGAAAAATCAATTGTAGAAGCCTTAATACGAGGCGGCGTTCCTGTTTTTAAACGTCTCACATCAAAACCTAATCTTTGAAGCTGGGCAGAAATTCCAAAGCTTGTTGGTTGGTTTTCAGGCCCTGATGTAGTAACAACATGACCTCTAAATATCTTACTATTTAGGTATGTACCAGTAGTAATGATAACCGCACGTGATGGTATTTTTTCGCCATTAGGCATAATAACACCGCAAGCTTTATTATCATTAACAATGATATTTTCAACGTATCCTTCCTTAAGCTCTAGATTATCTTGTTCTTCTAGATGCTTACGCATCATCTTAGAATATAATACCTTATCATCCTGACTTCTTAAAGCTCTTACAGCAGGTCCTTTAGAAGAATTAAGCATTTTCATTTGAATCTGGCATAAATCTGCATTCTTTCCTTGATATCCACCAAGAGCATCAATTTCTCTTACAACAATACCCTTAGCTGGTCCACCAATTGAAGGATTACAAGGCATCGAACCTAACATATTTAGGTTTCCTGATATTAATAAAGTTTTAAATCCCATTTTTGACGTAGCAAGACATGCCTCACATCCGGCATGACCGCCACCAACAACGATTACATCATACATAAAAATCATCCTCTTAAATTTACAACTAATTTTAGCATTTTAAAGCTAAATAGTAAAGAAAAAGCACATGATAGATTGTGCTTTTTTATTATTAAAATCCTAGTTGATAAAATTTGCATTTCTATTCAAGCAAAATATCTATTTTCTATTTCTTATAAGCTTAACTGCTTTAGAGCCTGTGCAAAGTAGCATAGCAAGAGCATTAGCTTCAAAGGAATCAGCATATATTGTAAAATGCTTATCTAAGGTTCCTCTAGCCTTAATTCTTAGCATATTTCCTCTTGTAAGAATATTATTCTTCTTAAGAATATCAAGGGTTATAATATCACCATCATTAAAATGCTTACACAAAGTATCAAGATATATGCTATTTTCTTCTTTCATACCTTCAATATCAGCACCATTTACGGTTGGTATATGATATACCAAGTCAACTGGTAAATCATTTGGTATATTAGATACATCCATAATATCAACTAAATGATCATTTGTCACTCCAAGTGTATATAAAACGGCATGCCCATCAGGAATTAAAAGAGCTGTAAAATCAGTTGTCTCAAAGCGACGCTTAGGTTTTACCTCACGTCCCTCCATCATCATATCGACTAATTCCTTAAAGTACTTAAGACCTCGATCAGATTTAATCTTAATCTGTGTTGGTACAAGCTGATATTGCTTCTTATCTGATCTATCCTTGAAATGATATTTTGTCCCTTCAAGTGCTTTAGGATCAATTGCTAAATTAACCTTCAATGTTTTACCAGCAAATGCAACCTTTGCTAATAAGCCTTTATATCTAAATGATTCACATTTTTTAGATAAACGAGCATGGGCACGATACATTAATAAATAGTTTTTAACTTCATTATAATAATTTTTAACCTCATCTGATGCTAGCGTTGTTTTTTCCTCGAAGGTTAAACGAATTCTTTTTTCAGATACCACTAATGATGAAGGTGCACTTGCATCTTCCTTATCGTCTTCTTCAAGCTCATCAAGGTCATCATCCTCGTCATTATCTTCATCATCTACTGACTCTTCAGAAATTACAGGTTCAATACTTCTTGATTCTTGTTTTTCTTCTTCTAAAGCCTCTTCTTTAGTTTCAGCTAAAGCCTCATCTAGGGTTTCAGAATTTGAAGATTCAATAACTTCTTCAGTATTTTCTGAGGCTTCAATTATTTCATCATTAACAGGAGTTTCTTTTATATCATTAACAACAGTTTCTTTTTCAGATACGTCTTCTACTTTAATTTCGTAATGCTTAATTCTTAAAATATAAATTACAATTGTAAAGATTTGCATTACAATTATAATTCCTCCAATAATTATTCCAGACATTTTTAAATTTTTAGCATTTGTAATAATTAAATATGTTAAAGGAAGAGCTAATAAAGATATAACCTCTAATACCTTTAAAAGATAATCCGTAAAAACAATATTCTTATTTTTAAAATCTCTTTTTATAAGGATTAATATTACAGGAAGAGCTAATAATACACCACCAATTATATTAAACACTATCTTATGTTTTGAAACATCAAAGCTTGAAGCCGTAATTTTATCAATAATATAATTAAATTCAAGCAAATTAAAGTTAGTCATGGCAATTAACGCAATTGCTAAAGCACCATAAACAAATGCTAAAGCATAATCATATTTAGCTAAAACAGCTGAATGATAATTATTATCCTTTATTTTAGATTCCATACTATAATCACCATTAAAGCTTAAACCTCTAAAATAAAGAATTGTAGCTGTAGTAATTGCTAAAAATAAAGCCTCATCAAATGGATATAATAAATCTACTTCATCTTTTGAATATATGACCATTGTACCAAACAAACATAATAAAGATATTAATAAATAATCTATTATTGTTACTCTGCTTGATGATACTATATTCATAATAGCACCTAGTAAAATAATACCAATTAAAAGAGCATAGAAGTAATTTTCAATATTAGTGTAAAATTTACTAGTAAAGCTCATATACATTGAAGCATATATACCAAGTCCAAATCCAATAACTGCAAAAATTAATGGATTTATCTTCATAGTTATATTATACATATAGCATTTAAATTGATTATTAGTAGCTTCTGGTTTAGAAATAAAGAAACGAACAACAATCCCAATTAAATATAAAATCGCAATTATCGCAACAGTAAGACTAAAGCCATCAACCTTTGAAGCAACCTTAGCATAAATAAGAGCTCCAATAATTCCCAGTAAATTAGCCCAAGCAAATAAATCAAATAAATTAATTTCCTTTGACTTAATTCTTATCAAATAGCATACTGCCAATGAACCAAGAACAATTGTATATAACCCTTTTATTGTATACTTAAATGAATTAGGATTGGATAGTTCTGGCAAGATTGAATTAACATTAACACTTAAAAAATACATTCCCATTACAAATAATGCAATTATAATTACATGAATCACATTAAATGATTTAAATAAAGCTTTAATATAATTATTTTTTCCCATACTTTCACACCTCAAATACATACTTAAGCTTATTCACTATACTTGTATTTTACGACTTAAGAAATATAAAGTCAAACATCAATAAGCCATTTAATTAAATTGGCAATATTTTATTTAAATTATTTAATTTTGAATCATCTTAAAAGATTATCTAATAATATATTTTTGAAATAATATAGTCGTTTATAAAAAATATACTCATAAGTATAATACTTACGAGTATATTAAAAACATAAATATAACATTTTAATTAAATTCCTGCTAAAGGCAATACATAAACATTATCATCTAAAGGATATACTGTATCTGTATTACATATTATTACCTTGAAACCTATTTGATAATTGGTTTTATCTAATTGTTTAAATCCCTTAACTGCATTATTATTAAATTTGATACCACTCTTACATTCGATTCTATGTAGTTTTCCATCTTGAATAATAACTAGATCAATTTCATTCATATCACTATCTCTATAATAATAGAAGTTAGGTTCTATACCATTATTTACATAACTTTTCTTAATTTCATTAATTATATATGTTTCAACAAAACGTCCAGAAAATGCGCTCGCTCCTAAAATTTCACCAGAATTTAGTCTTGCTAAATAACATGCTAAACCAGTATCAGTAAAATACAATTTTGGCCTTTTTATTATTCTTTTAGAAATTGATATCTCATTATAATGTTCTAATAAATAAACAATATCACCAGCAATTAAAACACTAAGCCATGACATTACGGTTTTCTTATCAATTCCAATTATCTTAGCAATATTATCATAGATAAGCTCTTCTCCAGTAAGCGACGCAATCAATTCCATAAAACGTCTAAATTGGAACTTATCTCTAACATTAAGCATTTCAGACACATCACGTTCAATATATGTTTCAACATAATCAGAATAAAATTTTTGAACATGAAGCATATCATTACTAAAAAGTTCTGGATAAAATCCTTTAACAATATTATTAAATAGTTCTATCATAGATAATGGATTTTCACTTGCTCTTTTTTGAATATTCAATATATCAAAATTAAAGATAGGTTCATCTCGATTAATAATTTCATTTCTAGATAGTGGCATCATATGAATGATAGATACACGACCTGCAAGGGACTCTGTTACACCCTTCATAAGCTTATACATTTGAGAACCTGTTAAAATAAACATCCCATAGTTATTAATCTTCTTCCGCTTTTCATTATTTACAACTTCTTCAATAACATTAAATAATTCCGGCGCACGTTGAACTTCATCTATTATTAGAGGCCAAGGATGCATTTGTAAAAATAATTCTGGATCTTTTTTGGCCATTTCTCTTTCTCTTGAACTATCAAGTGACACATAAGAAAAACCCATTTTTTCAAATTCAAATGCTAATGTAGATTTTCCTACTTGACGTGCTCCCGTTATTAAAGTAACTGGCTTTGATTTTACACTATTCAAAATTTGATTATAAATATGTCTTTTAATCATAGTATCATATCCTTTTCTAAAAACAATATAACACATTTTTTTAGGGAATTCAATTCCCTTTTTACAGAAAACAATATATACTAAACAATTTTACATTTATATAACTAAACTTAAAAATCACTTCATTAAACATAAAATATAAGTTGAGTGCTTTATTTAATTTGTTTAATTATTCTTTACGTCCAATAAATCCCATCTAACTCGACTAACTCCGACTCGGTTTTACCGAGTTAATCTTATCATAATTTTTCTAAACAGTAAATTCGTTATTTTATTAACGTATCTATCATTTTGTACCAGTTATAAAATAAAAATTATCTTTAAAAAAAGCACCTACATTTAATGCAAGTGCTATTGTATATATTATATTTCTTTTTTAATTACGTCTAAAGCCTCTTTTAGGCTATGGACAATAAAATACTCACCTTCGATGTTAAGATTGCTTAAATCTAGCCAAATTGGCTTTATTTTAGCATTTAAAGCTCCTGCTATATCTGATGTTAATGAATCACCTAGCATTATTACTTCATCATTTTTTAAATTAATATCTTTAAGTACATAATCAAAGAAAGCTTTATCTGGCTTAGTTAAACCTATTTTCTCTGATATATAAACCTTCTTTAAATACTTTAAAATACCACTTTTTTCAAGTCTTGATTTTTGAACAATCATCGCACCATTTGTGACAGCATATATAGGAAGGCCTAAAGTATTTATTTCTTTTAAAAAGATAGCTGCATCCTTAATTAGATATCCGCCATTTTTTAAATTATTAAAATATAATTCATTTATATCTTTAGGATTAACATTACTATTAAAATGACTAAAAAATGATGTCCATCTTAATGTTATGCATTCTTCTCTTGAAATTTCTTTTTTTTCAAGCATTTTCCAATGTGCTAAATTAATACTTGAATATAACTTTATATTTTCTTCTGTTGTTGGTATCCCGTATTTAATAAGTACCGGCTTTAAAGCTTCTAGCTCGCACTTATTAAAGTCCAATATTGTATTATCTATATCAGTTAATAAAGCTTTTATCATATTAAATCACACTAAATTTAATTTGTTCTAATATAGCAGAAGAAAAGTTTGATGAAATTGTAATTGTTAACTCTTTTGACATATCAAGTTCACTTACGTCAATACGAGCTAAATGAGAAGAGCTCTTATCTAAAATTTCTGTAGTATATGATGTAGTATTAGTACCATCAGAAATAGTTATAGCTGCAGTACCTGCTGGTTTTTTTGAATCAGGTTTATTAGATGTGAATGTTAATTCAATGTTTGTAATTGCATCATATAAATTTTTAACCTTTAATACAGCATTTTTACTAGTTTGAGCATAAATACCTTTATCCTTATTAACATATGGAGCTGTATATGATAATTCAATACCATTTAAAGCTAAAGATCCCGTTGTATCACTTAAAATAGTTAAATCCATTGTTGTTGAAATAGATGTATCTTGGTTAGCCTTTGAATATAATACATTATAATCAAATCTGGCTTGATTTAGAATATCATATTCCGTTACAAAGCTTTTAGATACGTCATCTAAGGCATAATAAGATTCTTCAGCTTCTTCTATTTTAGTTTTACTTTCTAATGTAACTGTACCTATTTCTTTAATCTTAGCATTTACTTCCTCTATTTTAGAATCATTCTTTAAAACAGGGGTTATATGAGATAGTAAATAGGATTCGGTAATACTTTTTGATTCACATTCTGTTTTATATAAATAATAAGCAAGCTCAGGATGATCAATAAAAGGATTACGATTTCCTTGTTCCTTATAGATTTCTTCATTGCGGTATAATTCTCTTGAATCGACGGGATCTTCAAAATTCCATTTTAGGATAGTATTTAAAATACCTATATAGCCTTCAGTTCCATTTTCAGCTTTTGAAGCTAGAGTAGTATCGTTTGTAAGCTCTAAATCTAAAGTTGAATCTTCATATCTTACTACCATATATAGTAGCATACGAGCTATATCGCCTTTTACTTCATCTCTTGGTTCAAATACTGTACTAGTCCATTTATTTCCGTAGTCATCTTTGTTTGTTGGATTTGATACTTCATCAAAATAGCTATTACTACGTGAGGAATTAATACGAGCTTCTGATACTCTTAAATGATGTAAATCAGAATAAGCATCATATTTTTGATCATTAAAGCCATGTGACTTAGCCCAAACATGTTCCTTATTCCATTGTCCGGATGCTGAGCCTGAATTATCCTTACCTAAACGTTCTCCGGTATAAATACACTCTACATAATCACCATCATAAGAATCAATTGTCTTAAGTGATGTAGTAGCATCACTATAGGATATCTTTTTTACATTTGAAGATACTATTTGATTTAGGGTTGATTTAAGTGATGTACTATTTGAAAGAATATCTGTAGTAACAGAACTATAGTATCCTTCATATGTAGGTGTAGTTATTGAAGGATTTGTTGTAGAAACATTTGATGATTCTTTCTTTAATCCACATGATGTTGTAGCAAATACACCTAAAGCAATTAAGCTAAGCATTGATAAATGTTTTAGTTTCATAATTTTATCTCCTTTTGAGAAAAATATAAGGGATAATACAACTGATTATCCCTTATTGCTTAAATTTTAGAAAATCTTACTTATAATAAATAGTAATAGATGAGATTTTTACTTGAGCATTAGCAGCAGTAACTGTTATTGTTTTCTTATCATCAGATACTTCAACAACAGGATTTTTATCTTTTGAAGTAGATTCAAAAGTAAATTCAACTTTGTATATCTCATGACCTTCTGCAGCAGTTAAAACTAATTGACCACCTTTGTAAACACGTAATGCTTCGTGACCAATATTAAAGTTTGCATTAGTACTAGTTCCTTGATTTATAACAACATCTGCAATAATGCCAGCTGGGAAATCAAAATATTCAATAACTGATGTTCCCCATGCAACACCTTTTACATCTGAAGCAGGAGCCTTATAATCAACCTTTTGTGATAAAGCATCTTCTGGCACTATTATTGGCTCTGGTAACTTAGTCTTAAATGTAACATCTTCACTCTTAGACTCAGAACCTGAAGTTGCAGTTAAAGTAACTACAACCTCAACTTCCTCATCAGTAGGTGTAATTACAACCTTACCATTTTCAACTTTAGCAGTTGAGCCTGATTTAACAACAGCTGTAATTCCATCACTTAATGTAATAGTTGTATTTGCCTTATAAGATTCAGCAAATTTCTTCTTTGCAGAATCCAAAGCTTTTTGAGCCTTTTCTGCATCAGTTAATTCACTTGCTTTTACAAATGTAATATCATCTACAGCAGTAACAATGAATGAACTACCACAAATAACACCCTTAACATTAATTGTATCACCAACATGAATCTTTGCTAAGATTGCATCATATAAAGTCTTAGTAGCAGCATCTGCAAATGGAGTAGTACCTTCCATTAATACAGCTGTATATTCTACTGAATTAATTGTAAACTTAGCTAAAGTTTGCATAGTTGAAGAATACTTACCAGTTTCTGACTTAAATGAAGAAGATAATTCACTAACAACAACACCATCAACTTTTGCAATTTGATTTTGTTTATAAAGAATGTCATTTCCAGCAGTTAAATCTGCAGTTAAATCAACACATTTATTTGCAACGGCTGCATTATTCTTTGATGAATCAACTTCAATATTACCAAAGCAAGCTTCATAAATTCCATTATAAACAGAAGATGTTTGACCAGTAATCTTTACATAGTCACCAATCTTAAGTGCTTTATAAGCAGCTTCTTCAATATAGCAGTTATAAGCATAGAATCCACCATAGCCATTTTCTTCTTGAATGAATAATGAGCATTGAGTCTTATTATTAAAAGAACTTAATGTTGACTTTACTTGAACATAACCAGCAATATCCATTGTATTCTTGCTTGCACAAGTATCATAGAATTTCTTGAATGTATCTTCAGCATTGATTGCTTTTTCAATACGAACTCTATATGAATCAGTTTGAGCAGTATTTGAACCACTTTCAAGAGTTGCGTAATATGTAACTTCAGTTAATTTATCAGTAGGAAGTGTTACAACTGCTGTTGCATCTTCTAATGACTCATCTACATCCTTAGTAGCAGGATCATCTTCAACATATTTAAATGATAATAAATTATCATTACTTGAATGCCATACTAATTTAACATTTACTTTTCCATCTGATACATAAGAAGGAACCTTAAAATCATTTGAAACCTTTTGTCCCTCATTTTGAATAACAATAGTCTTTGCTAATTCTTGTAATTTTTCTTCTGATAATGTTTTACTACCACAAGATGTTAATACTGTAGTTCCAGTAGCTAGTGCAACTAATGCACCTAACGATAAAACCTTTTTAAAAGCTTTCATATTTTTTTCTCCTTTGTTCTTCCACTTTACTTTAAATCACTTAATGTATTAATAGTATACGAATTTTCTGTACTAGTCTTAAAACATTTTACAGATTTAAGACTTTTAACATATTCTTGTGCTATTTCCTTAGTTACAGAACTGTCATTTAAAGTTAACGTAATTTCTTTATTATTTTGTGTACCCTTGAATGTTACAACTCCATTTGTTACTTCAACAGAAGAAATCGTAACATTTGCTAAATCATTGTAATAATTTTTAGATTTAAGTGTGGTATATAATGGTGATCCTGTAGGCATTGTAATATTTGTTGTACAGCCATGCACTGATTTTTCACCAGTTGTCCAACCAACAACCTTAACATAATTTCCAGTTTTTAAAATAGCAGCTAAATTAGTATCATAACCAATTACAACACTATAAGTATAATATTTTTTGGTTGTTGAATCATAATTTTCAACAGTAGCTGTTTGAAATGAACTTCCTGAAACACTTGTTACATATGCATCAAACTGAACACATGTTGGAATATCAGTTGTCTTATCATAGTAATCATTTTCATTTAAATCTTTAATTGTGACTTTATTTATTTCTTCACTATAATAAATATCTACAGTTGAAGCATCCGAATGAATATGAAGTTTATTCTTTTCAGCCTTTTTTTCAGCTTTTTCAAAATACTTATAATACTTTCCTTCTACACCACAATTGTTTGTTGAATAACCATTTTCAACTATCTCCAAATTTAGATTTCTATAAGTATCGCTATCAGCAGTTTTGTACCAAATATAACCTAAATATCTACTTCCATTTGTATCTTTTTCAGCTGAAGAGCCTTCTGCTTCAACAATTATACTAGTAGCTTTAGACAATGTCTCTTCATTATATTTTGAAGCTGCCTTACCCCATTTTTCATATCTTGCAGTAGATTCTGGAGTATCAATAGATAAATATCTTATGGCCATTGTTTTTTTAGAATATTTAGTACGAATTGTTGTAGTATCTCCATCTGTATAAGAAACCACTTCACATTCTTCAATGCCATTATCAATAAATGTTTTTGATTCGGTTGCAGTTCTTTCCAGCTTTAGTGTTCCTGTAATGTCATCATTACCACCGCAGGAAGTAATTAATAATCCTGCGGTAGCAACAAAGCATCCAGAAACGATTGCTTTAAAAATTTTTTTCATAGATTAAACCTTTTTATTTTGTATAATATACAGTTTCATCATATGATTCTTTTAAGAAGTCTTCGATTTTTTGATCTGTAACTTGACCCTTAGTAATCTTTAAAACATTAACAACACATGTTCCTATTTGTGTACGAGCTACTGATGAACCATTAAATGCATCTGATGTAAAGTATGAATTTGAAGCACCAAGAGTTTGGCCTAATAAGATACAATCTTTAACAAGACCTTCCTTAGTTTCAAGACCTGCATTAAAACCTTCATCAGAATATACAGAATTACGAATTGGGTTATAACCTGAAGCTACAGAATATGATGCTTGAATCTTTGTTGATAATAAAACCTTAACAAACTTCCAAGTTGCTACAGCTTTTTCGTCGCTACCTTGGTCAAACATTACTAGAGATGGTCCTTGTGAAATTGTTTGATTATTTTTTGCATCAATACCAGGTAAAGCTGTTACAGCTGCATCAAAAGCACCACTTGCTGGTTCTTGCTTACTTGCACCACCAGTTGATCCAATTGAGAAAAAGCTTCCTTGATAACTTGCTTTATTATCATTCTTTACATCATACTTTGTAAATAATGATGATGTATATGAGTTAAGAATTGATTTTGTTGTGAAATAACCATTATCAAACTTATCCTTAATTTCCTTTAAAAATGCCTTTGATACATCGTTATTAAATAATATTTTTTCTGATCCTGACTTTTTACCATCAGTGTATAATTTACCAGCATTGTTCTTGTTCTGATATTGTTCAAGATAAGTAATAATCCAGTTTGATTCTGAATCGTAACCAAGTGGAGTTGACTTTGGATAAAGTGTCTTTAACTTAGCACATGCATCCCATAACTCGTCCCAAGTTGTTGGAACAGCGATTTTATTAGCATCTAGAACAGTCTTATTGTAATATAAAACCTCTGTTGAACGAGCCATTGGAATGGAATATGTACCATCTTGAACGTAGCTTGTTCCTTCAGTCATGTATGTAGAAATAAAATCAGACCATTCCTCTTTTGAATAACCATATTCTGAATTATCAATATAATTTTGTAAATTCAATACTTTTCCAGTCTTCAAATAAGACGCAACATGGTCGGGATAGCAATATGCTAATGATGGTTGAGTATTAGCACTTAATGTTGAAGTAACCTTAGTCTTTAAAGTATCATAGCTAAAACCATTAGTAATTTTAACAGTCCATCCAGAATTTTCCTTTTCAAAATCGTCCTTTGCAACATTTAAAATAGCCATTAAATCATCACCGGCTGTTGTATAGAAATCAATTGTATGTGAATTGTCAGTTCCACATGAAGTCAATGAAACAGCAGCTAATAATCCTGCTAAAGCAGTACCACTTAAAACTTTAATTTTTTTCATTTTTATATTTTCTCCTTTGTTTTTTGTGTTATCCTTATCCTATTTTTATCCTAACCTTTTATTCCACTCTTTGATACACCCTTCATAATATATTTTCTGAAGAATAAGAATACAATGAATAATGGTATAGACACAATTAATGCCGCAGCCATCTTCATTGGGTAATCAGTACCCTCAGACGTAATTCCACAAGAAGCCATCCAGTTAGAAACAAGTCTCCATTCTGAAGAGTTTACAAGTTGTGGCCACATATATGAATTCCATGTTCCAATAAGTTTCAAAATTGTAATTGAAACAATTGTTGGAGCAGAAAGTGGAACCATTACTTTTATTAGATACTTTGCATCACTACATCCATCTACCTTTGCAGCCTTGTAAAGAGTATCAGGAATTTGCAAAAATGCATTTCTCAATAGATAAATATAATATATTGAAACTAAGAATGGCAAAATCATAATTGTATATGTATCAGACCACCCAAAATCTCTTGTTGTTGTAATAAAATTTGTTGTAGTAAATAACTCACCTGGAATCATCATAGTCATTAGCATTAACGTAAATACAAAATTTTTTCCTTTAAATTGCATTTTCGCAAATGCATATGCTCCGACAATTGTCATAATTAAACCAATAGCGGTTGATAAAATACCAACTACTAATGAATTGATTAATGTTTCTACGAATAAATTATTACTATATGAAAAAGCATCCGCATAATTTGAAAAATCAATTGTATGAGGGAACATTGTTGGAACAGTTGCTTCATACTCTGGAGTTGTTTTTAAAGATGTAATTATCATCCAATAGAATGGGAAAATTGACAAGATTGCCATGAATGTTAATAAAGCATATACAACAACCTTTATAATTATTTTCTTTCTTTGGTCCTTCTTCTCTTGATTTTGAATATCAAAACCTAGATTTTCTTGCGAATTTAATGCTACATCAGATGATGTAATCTTTTCATCAATATTTTGACTCATTGAAAACACCTCCTAATAATGTACTTTCTTCTTACTTACAGCTAGATTAATCAGTGTAAAGACAAGAATAATTCCAAATAATATCAATGATCCTGCAGCAGCTAAACCTGTACTATCATTTCCAATTTGGTCATAAATATAACCAACCATCGTATTAATATAACTATTAGAAACTTTTTCTGCACCGTAAATACCAACAACAGCCGTATATGCTTTGAATCCACCAATAAAACCAGTAATAATTAAATATGATAGCATTGGAGAAATAAGTGGAACTGTAATCTTCATTAATGTTGTAAACCTGTTTGCACCATCAACCTTAGCTGCATCATAATATTGTTTATTAACATTTTGTAATGCACCAAATAAAATTAAAATCTTAAATGGAAGGCCAGCCCAAATTTCATAAATAATTACAACAAATCTATTAGCCCAAATATTTTCAGGTGAAATACTGGTCCAATTAATGCTCGTTCCTAATATTTTGTTGATTAAACCTAAAGAATATGCTCCTTCTGCTGTACCAGTTGGTGAAATAATTGAGAACATTGTAGCAAATACTGCACCAATAGCTAAAGCATTTGTTAAATATGGTAAAAAGAATATTGTTTGATATGCTTTTTGTAATGCCTTAATAGAGTTCAAACCTACTGATATTAATAATGCAATAATAGTAGATATTGGAACTGATATAAATGCAAACAATAACGTATTAAGTAAGCAATACTTAAACTTATTATATTTAACAACATATGAGAAGTTTCCAATTCCAGCAGTTACAATTCCATCAGCACCTTCAACTTTAAAAGCATCAATTGCTGTTTTAATTAATGGATAAAAAGTAAAGATAGCCATTAAGACAATAATTGGAAGTAACCATAACCATCCTTTATTGTTATAGCAAACTCTACCAAATGCCTTCATATTTTCTTTAAATGTACGTCCACGAAGACGTCCCCACCATGCTTTTGTAGCTTCTTTTGAATTTTGGCCCCACTCTTTCATCGCTAGTCCTTTATCTTTAAACCAGCTTTTAGTTGATGTGCCAATCTTCTTGAAGAAACCGACAAATGCATTGTCCTTTTTTTCTTCTTGATTTGCCATTATCTCAACCTCATTTCACTGTCCTTATTGAATATGAATACTTTGTTTGGTTTCAAATCAAACTTAAGTTCTGTTGAGTCAGGTAATTTAATATCAGAGTCAATTATTGTTCTTACAGTTGGCTTAGTTGAAGCAGCATGCTTAGAAACAATTGACTTATCGCGTCCCATAACTTCAATATTTTGTTTTTGAAGAGTTAATACACCCTTATTATCATTGAAGATATATCCTTCAGGACGGATTGCAACGTAAACCTCTTGATCATCGTGATTAGTGTCCATAATCTTTTCATCATCAATATATACACCATGATCTTTAATTACACCTCTAAAGATATTAATAGGTGGAGTACCTAAGAAGTTAGCAACGAATAGGTTAGCAGGATCATCATAAATTTCCTGAGGATTTCCCATTTGTTGAACAACTCCTTCCTTCATAACAAGAATTGAATCACAAATAGACATTGCTTCTTCTTGGTCATGTGTTACGAAGATAGTTGTAATACCAGTTTCAACCTGAATACGTTTGATTTCCTCACGAGTTTGAAGACGAAGTCTTGCATCTAGGTTAGAAAGAGGCTCATCAAGTAATAATACACTTGGCATCTTTACAAGGGCACGAGCAATTGCAACACGTTGCTGTTGACCACCTGATAATTCACTTGGTTTACGATTTAATAATCCTTCAATTTGAACAAGCTTAGCCGCATCAAATGCTCTTTGCTTTGCTTCATCCTTAGGAACACGCATATTCTCAAGTGGGAACATAATATTTTGTTCTACAGTCATATGAGGATATAATGCGTAGTTTTGGAATACTAAACCAATACCTCTCTTTTCTGGTGCTAGAGTTGTAACATCGTCATCACCAAAAATAATGTTACCTAAAGTTGGCTGTTCAAGTCCGCTTAGCATAAATAAGGTTGTTGACTTACCACAACCTGAAGGTCCTAATAGACCAATAAGCTTTCCTGAAGGAATTTCAACGTCTAAATCGTTTACAGCAACAACTTTAGTTTTGGCTTTCTTATTTTCGAAAACCTTAGTTAAATGTTTTAATGTTATTTTCATAACGTTCCTCCGTACGGCACTAATATATTTTTTTTGCACATCTATTTTATCATATTTATAAAATCAATACAATAAGAGAATTGGTCACAAATAAACCAAAAACAAGAAAATACTTCTTGAAATGTAAACGTTTTTTTACAATATTTAATATTAGTATACGAATTATTTTACATTTTAACAGTAATTCATTTTTATTTTGATTAAACATAATATATTATTACAGAATACATACATCTTTATTTTCTTAGGTTAAAATAGCATTATTCATAAAAAATCCTAAAAGATTTTAAGCTTATTTTTTAACTCTATTTAGGTAAAA
>ULWY01050497.1_pt1 | contig 15723 bp, 9 predicted proteins | sample 1960761 | NCBI WGS metagenome assembly ULWY01 (sample SAMEA4835824, study PRJEB28245) | human gut metagenome | biome: gut microbiome; material: fecal sample | place: Denmark | collected 2008
GAAGCAAGCGAGAAAACCCATGCCGGAAGCTAATAGTCAGGAAGCGGAGAGAAAACTGGGCGTGGAAGTAAGAATCTAAGCTTGGAAGTCCATGCTGTGGGTGTAGGAAGAGAGAAGCAAGCGAGAAAAATACAAACCGGAAGCTGACAGCAAGTAGAAGTAAAATTAAGTAAAAATAATGATAAAAAAACCATAATAAAAAGATAAAAAATACGAGAGGAGGTCGATATATATGATGATAGATCAGATGATTATGGAAGCGCGTTCGATGGGATGCTCGGATATTCATATCACAGTTGGTATGCCACTTATGTATCGAATCAACGGTCGCTTGCAGAATGCACCGACCAATCCAAGCGACGGAGAAATCATTGCGATGCTCGCAGAGCTTCTGACCGATGAACAGCGGGAGAATCTCGAGCGGGGCATAGATGCGGATTTTGCAATTCGTACCCCGGATGGCAATCGTCAGCGTGTGAATGTATTTAAGCAGGATGGCAAGATGGCGGCGACAATTCGTCTCCTGAATTCTTCGATTCCGTCGATGGAGATGCTTGGACTTCCAAGCGTGCTTCGGGAGCTGGCAGATAAGCCGCGTGGTATGATTCTTGTGACAGGACCGACCGGTTCCGGTAAATCAACCACACTTGCTTCCATGATTGATTATATCAATGCAAATCGCCCGGAACATATCATTACGATTGAAGATCCGGTTGAGTATGTATACGACAGAAAGATGGCACTCATCCACCAGAGAGAGGTTGGCAGAGATGTCACAAACTTTGCATCCGCCCTTCGAAGTGCACTCCGTGAAGATCCGGATATTATTTTGGTAGGAGAGATGCGTGATTACGAGACAATCTCGGCAGCACTGACCGCGGCAGAGACAGGACATTTGGTTATGTCCACCCTGCATACGACAGGCGCGGCGCAGACGATTGACCGTATCATTGATGCATGTCCGGCAGGCATGCAGAATCAGGTACGGACACAGCTTGCAAGTGTTCTAAATGGAGTTATTACCCAGTGTCTGATTCCGAATGCACGTGGAAATGGACGTGTTGTAGCGACAGAAATCTTAGTTGGTACGGATGCGGTTTGCAACCAGATTCGTGAGAACAAATGTCACCAGCTTGGATCCCTGATGCAGTCCGGATCATCCGTAGGTATGCATACATTAAATGGTGATTTGTCCCGCCTGGTTCAGAGCGGTATGATCAACCGTCAGATGGCTTACAAATATTCGAATGACGTTGCAGAGCTTGACCAGTATCTGTAGTAAGGGTTGAGAAACCTACTATATGCTGATATTGTAGGTATAGAGAAGAAGCACTCATACAATATAATTTGGATGGTAAAAAATACCATGAAAAAATCCCTTGAAAAAGGGAGAAAAAAGTTGATAGTAATAGCAAATTTTGCTATACTTTATAAAGTTTTTTCATATCAAAAAACAAAAAGACTAAGGAGGAAATGATTATGAAAAAAATGAAAGAAAACAAAGGTTTTACTTTGGTAGAGCTGATTGTTGTTATCGTAATTCTCGCAATTTTGGCAGCAATCCTCGTACCAGCATTGCTTGGTTATATTGACAGAGCAAAGGGACAGCAGATTGTGTTGAATGGTAAGAGCGTACTTACAGCCGCACAGGCAGAGCTTTCAAGCGAGTATGCAAAGGGCTCTGTAGTTGCAAATATAGCAAATGATTCTACATTTAAGAATAAAGTTATGGCAACAGCAGATGTAAGTAAGTGTGACTCAGCAGTAATTAAAACAGGTAAGAGTGCAGCAGACGCTACAAACAATCATGAGGAATTTACAGTAAGAGCTGTTGCGTACAAAGAAGGAGGTCAGTGGATTTATTATACATATAACTCTACTAACGGAGCTGGTTCATGGGATGCTACATACGCAGATTTTACAGCTGCTGATACATTTGGAACAACGATTGTGTTGAAAGGTGCGGAACCGTCAGCTACTGATAAATAATAATTTATAAATCTAAAAAGCTTCGTGATATTGCTCCGAAGCTTTTTTATATATTATCGTAAGAGTAGTGAAATGAAAACTACATGTATAGGATAGGCAGAACTACTCTGGAAACATATCGCATAGCCTCGGAGCGGAAACTGGGCGTGGAAGTAGGAAAACAAGCGAGAAAACCCACGACATGGGCTTGGGAGAACAAAAGTAAGCAAGAAAGCCCACACCGGAAGCTAATCGATATGTTGCGGAGCGGAAACTGGGCGTGGAAGTAGAAAAGTAGGCGGGGAAACCCACGGCGTGGGTGTAGAGAGTGAAAAGCAAGCAGAAAAGCCCACCCTGGAAGCTAATCGAGCAGTCCCGGAACGAAAACTGGGCGTGGGAGCATGAAAGTAAGCGGCCCCTCCACGACATAGGTGCGGGAGAGCGCATATGTGCGAAGCACATATTTAGGATGCGCCCGACGTATACCACAGAGCGATAGCGATGTGATAACACCCGAGCAGAAGAAAACGAGAAAGAAAAGACAAAAAAGAAAACAAACAGAAAATCACCCTGGAAACTTGTGAAAAGTTTCCGGGGTGAACTTATTTATAACAAAAAGGCAAGCTTGATTTTAATTAAGCATAAATCTACATGAAATTCCGCATCACCAATTGCTGCACCCAACTGGAATCGAGCGGATGCTTTTGCGTCTCGTAAGTTAAAATCAGATTAACATCCGGAATGATATTGTGGTCACAATATGTACTGATTTTCTCCATGGCATGATCTTTGTATTCCTTTTTATCCATCAACCCCAAATGCTCCCAATAAGTATAGGAATTATTCTTTGGATTTTTGATTGTAAAATCAGGATACATGGTTGATCCGTTTAGTGTGAGTGGCGCTTCATATCGAAACGGAATATGGTTTGTGAACAAAATATTTGCTATGATTTCCTCCGACTTTGAGCGCACCTTCATTCCGGAAAACGTGTTGTGAATAAGGTCTTCGCGCTTATAAGGATTTTGTTCATATGAGACGCTTGCCCATGCATCAGGAATCAGTGCCTTGGTTAAAAATGTGTGATAATTTGAATCCGTTGCCAGAAGCTTCTGAGAAGTATTCGGCAAAGCCTGAACATCTTGAATAAATTGATCAAGAAGCTCCTTTTCTTTGATGCAATCATCCAGACAGCTTTCATAATATTTCTTCAAAGCTAATTTCTCAATGGTGGCAGATTCTTTGGTGGGAATATATTTTTTCAGATTGCCATTCACTTTGTATGATTTGATATGCTTTCCGTTCTTGAAACATTGTAGTTTTCCGGAGGGAAATCTATTGATAAGTTTTTTATAGTTTTCGATGCTTTTATTTAATTGTTTTTGCTGTTCAAGAATATTCTGTATAAAAATGATAAACACCTCTTTTCATAATGAGCATTAAAGTGGTTGTATTATATAGCTGGTTTAATACGAAAACATGTGGAATTGTCAGACAACACGGTAAAATGTAGTCTGTGTGGATGGGTGAAAATCTGGATTGTAAAACAGATTTTCTGTATGAAATACGATGCGCTTAAACTCGATAAACGAGTTGCGTTTAATGTAGCATATATGTGTTGTTTCGTAAATGGGATACATGATTTTATCACAGAAAATTCATAATTTCTTTTGATGAATATATTGACTTGGGCGTGAAAGTAGAAAAGTAGGCGGGGAAACCCATAGCGTGGGCGTAGGGTGTGAAAAGCAAGCAGAAAAGCCCACCCCCGGAAGCTAATCGATATGTCGGGGAGTGGAAACTGGGCGTGGGAGCAGAAAAGCAGGCGGGAAAACCCACGGCGTGGGCGTAGGAGAAGAAAAGCAAGCAGAAAAGCCCACCCCGGAAGCGAATCGATATGTCGCGGAGTGGAAACTGGGCGTGGAAGCAGAAAAGTAGGCGGGGAAACCCATAGCGTGGGCGTAGGGGAAGAAAAGCAAGCAGAAAAGCCCACCCTGGAAGCTAATCAATATGTCGCGGAGCGGAAACTGGGCGTGGGAGCAGAAAAGTAGGCGGGGAAACCCATAGCGTGGGCGTAGGAGAAGAAAAGCAAGCGAGAAAGCCCACCCCGGAAGCTAATCGATATGTCGGGGAGTGGAAACTGGGCGTGTGAGTAGAAAAGCAGGTGGGAAAACCCATAGCGTGGGCGTGAAAGTAGAAAAGTAAGCGGAAAAACCCACAGCAAGCAGACAGCACCCAGCGAAACAGCCTCCAAACAAAAATCGCAAACAAAAATCACAAACAAAAATCGCAAACAAAAATCACAAACAAAAATCACAAACAAAAAATCACAAACAAAAAATCACAAACAAAAAATCGCAAACAAAAAATCGCAAACAAAAAATCGCAAACAAAATCACAAACAAAAAATCCCACATTTCATCCATTCCCATCTTGAAGCCAAAGGAAATAGATGGTATAATCTAAAAGATTGCATGAAGACAAACCCGAGACAACTGAAAAAATCATTTTCTGGCACTGGCAGTGCGATAAAAAGAATAAAACAGAAAGTGGCGTTTTCAGTCGTTTCGGAGTCTGATTGCAGGAAAAAATATTTCAAGGAGAATTTATTATGTACAAGAAGTTTGAGATGGAACTTGCCGGAAGAACCTTGCGTGTCGATGTAGGCAGAGTTGCAAAGCAGGCAAACGGTGCAGCTTTGATGCACTACGGAGATACAGTTGTACTTTCTACAGCAACTGCATCAGAAAAACCAAGAGATGGTATCGATTTCTTCCCACTTTCAGTTGAGTATGAGGAGAAGATGTACTCTGTTGGAAAGATCCCTGGAGGATTCAATAAGCGTGAGGGTAAGGCAAGCGAGAACGCAATCCTTACATCCCGTGTTATCGACCGTCCGATGAGACCATTGTTCCCAAAGGATTATAGAAATGATGTTACACTGAACAACATGGTTATGTCAGTAGATCCGGAGTGTTCTCCAGAGCTTACCGCTATGCTTGGTTCCGCCATTGCAACAGCAATTTCTGATATTCCATTTGATGGTCCATGTGCAACTACACAGGTTGGTATGATCAATGGCGAGCTTATATTCAATCCAAATTCTACACAGAATCTGGAGTCAGATCTGAAGCTTACGGTTGCATCTACAAGAGATAAGGTTATCATGATCGAGGCTGGTGCGAACGAAGTGCCGGAGGCAAAGATGATCGAGGCTATTTATGCAGCCCATGAGTTAAACCAGAAGGTAATCGCATTTATCGATAAGATCGTAGCGGAGTGTGGTAAGCCAAAGCATTCTTATACAAGCTGTGCAGTTCCGGAAGAACTGTTTGAGGCAATCAAGGAGCTTGTTCCACCTGCAGCAATGGAAGAGGCAGTCTTCACAGACGAGAAGCAGGTACGTGAGGAGAACATCCGTCAGATCAAGGAGAAGCTTGAAGAGGCATTTGCAGATAAGGAAGACTGGCTGGCAGTTCTTGATGAGGCTGTTTACCAGTACCAGAAGAAGACAGTCCGTAAGATGATTCTGAAGGATCACAAGCGTCCGGATGGCAGACAGATCACACAGATCCGTCCACTTTCAGCTGAGGTTGATATCATTCCTAGAGTCCATGGTTCTGCCATGTTCACAAGAGGACAGACACAGATCTGTAACGTAGTAACACTGGCTCCGCTTTCTGAGGCTCAGAAGTTAGATGGCCTTGACACAAATGTTACAACGAAGAGATACATGCATCACTACAACTTCCCATCATACTCTGTTGGTGAGACAAAGCCATCCAGAGGACCAGGACGTCGTGAGATCGGACATGGTGCACTTGCTGAGCGTGCACTTGTTCCTGTACTTCCAAGTGAGGACGAGTTCCCTTATGCAATCCGTTCCGTATCTGAGACATTTGAGTCAAACGGTTCTACATCTATGGCTTCCACATGTGCATCTTGTATGTCACTGATGGCTGCAGGTGTTCCAATCAAGAAGATGGTAGCAGGTATTTCCTGTGGTCTTGTAACCGGTGAGACAGATGATGATTATGTACTGTTGACAGATATTCAGGGACTTGAAGATTTCTTCGGTGACATGGACTTCAAGGTAACAGGTACAACCGAAGGTATCACAGCAATCCAGATGGATATCAAGATTCATGGTCTGACACGTCCAATCGTAGAGGGCGCGATCGCAAGATGTCGTGAGGCAAGACTTTTCATCATGGATACATGTATGAAGCCGGCTATCGCAGCTCCAAGAGATCATGTTGGTGAGCTTGCTCCAAAGATCATCCAGACAAAGGTTGATCCAGAGAAGATCGGTGAGATCATCGGACAGAGAGGAAAGACAATCAACGCAATTATCGAAGAGACAGGCGTTAAGATCGATATCGATGATGATGGAAATGTATTTATCTGCGGTGTTGAGCAGGCAGGTATGGACAAGGCATTGAAGATCATCCGTTCTATCGTAGATCCAATCGAGGTTGGTAAGACTTACGAAGGTAAGGTTGTTCGTATCATGAACTTTGGTGCATTCGTAGAACTGTCACCAAATAAGGACGGTTTGATTCATATCTCTAAGCTGGCAGATCGCCGCGTAGAGAAGGTTGAGGATGTCGTAAATATCGGTGATGTAGTCAAGGTTAAGGTTCTTGAGGTTGACCGCATGGGTAAGATCAGCCTGAGCCTGAAGGACGCTGAGCAGTAAAACTATAAATTAGGGAGGGTACCTCATGAGATACGGATACTTTGATGAGGCAAATAAGGAATATGTGATTGACAGACCGGACACACCGGCACCTTGGGCGAACTACCTTGGTTCTCCGGAATACGGCGCAATCATCTCTAACAATGCCGGTGGATACAGCTTTGTAAAGTCTGGTGCAAACGGAAGAATTCTTCGATATATCTTCAACAGCTTTGACCAGCCGGGCAGATATATTTATCTGCGTGACAATGACAGCAAAGATTACTGGTCAGCTTCCTGGCAGCCGGTAGGAAAAGATTTGGACAGCTATAAGAGTGAGTGTCACCATGGTACAGGCTATACGTATATGAATGCAGAATATGCAGGTATCAAGAGCTCTGTGCTTTACTATGTACCACTTGACAAGACACATGAGGTATGGAAGCTGAAGGTTACGAACGATTCAGACAAGCCACGTAACCTGTCCGTCTTCGGTTACTGTGAATTTACAAATGATAACAACTATGAGCAGGATCAGGTCAATCTGCAGTATACACTCTTTATCACAAGAACGTATTTCATGGGAAACCGCATCAAGCAGGTAATCAATGAAAACGTGAATAAGGGTGCAGCCATCAACGGAAGTGTTGCATTTATAAGATTCTTTGGTTTGGCTGGCGCAGAGGTTGCAAGCTATGCCGGAGATAAGGAAGCATTTCTTGGCAGATATCATGGTTATGGTAATCCAGCCGGCGTAGAAAACGGCGATTGCGGAAACTGCCTGAATTATAACAGTAACGCCTGTGGCGCTTTGGAGACTAAGATCACACTCGCACCGGGCGAGAGCAAGGAGCTTGCATTTGTACTCGGCATGAAGAATGATGCAGAGACAGAAGCAGTGATGAACAGCTATGCAGATGTGCATGCACAGAGTGAAGCAGAGCTTGCAGAGTTGAAGGAATACTGGCATGGTAAGCTGTCTCATTTCCAGGTAAAGACACCAAGTGAGTCATTCAATGCGATGATCAATACATGGAATGCATATCAGTGTTTCATGACATTTATCTGGTCAAGAGCCGCATCGTTCTCTTACTGTGGTCTTCGAAATGGATACGGATACCGTGATACCGTACAGGATATCCAGGGCGTGATCCACTTAGCACCGGAGATGGCGTTAGATAAGATCCGTTTCATGTTGTCTGCACAGGTAGACAATGGCGGCGGACTTCCGCTTGTAAAGTTTGATCACAATGCAGGTCATGAGGATACACCGGATGACGAGTCTTACGTACGCGCAACCGGACATCCGGCATATCGTGCAGATGATGCATTGTGGCTGTTCCCAACAGTTTATAAGTATATTGCAGAGTCTGGAAATACAGACTTTATCGATGAAGTAATCCTGTTCGCAAATGGTGGAGAGGGTACGGTATATGAGCATTTGAAGCGTGCGATTGATTTCTCTATGAATCACCTTGGAAACAACCGTATGCCGGCAGGTCTGCATGCAGACTGGAATGACTGCTTACGTCTTGGCAAGCAGGGCGAGTCAACATTTGTTGCAATGCAGCTTTACTATGCGATGAGCGTGCTCCGTATCTTTGCAGAGCAGAAAAATGATACAGAATATATCGCATATCTGGATAAGATCCAGAAGGAACTTGGCGATATTATCCAGACAAAGTGCTGGGAGGATGACCGCTATATCCGTGGATACAAGGAAGATGGCATGATCATCGGTTCCAAGCATGATCCGGAAGCAAATATGTGGCTGAATCCACAGTCATGGGCGGTCATCAGTGGACTTGCCACAAAGGATCAGGCGGAGAAGGCACTCGAGTCTGTACACAGAGAATTGAATACACCATATGGCGTACGTCTGATGGCGCCATCGTATGTGGATCATGCGTTTGAGGGAGCATTGATGCTTCTGTTCAATCCATCGACCAAGGAAAACGGTGGTATCTTCTCACAGCCACAGGGCTGGATTATCCTGGCAGAATCCTTGATGGGACACGGAAACCGTGCATTTGAGTATTTTACAGAGAGCTCACCGGCATCCATGAATGACAAGGCAGAGATCAGAAAGCTGGAGCCATATTGCCACGGACAGTTCACAGAGAGTTCGGAAAGCCCATTCGAGGGCAGAGCGCATGTACACTGGCTGACAGGTACTGCATCGACGGTTATGGTTGGATGTGTCGAGGGTATCCTTGGTATGCGTCCGGACTTCGATGGACTTCGTATCGCACCATCCGTACCATCTGACTGGAAGGAATTCGAGATCAACAAGGACTTCCGTGGAAAGAAGCTTCATATCGTTGTGAAGAATCCAAATGGCGCAGAGAGCGGTTATACAAGTCTTGTCGTAAATGGCAAGGCAATGAAGGATAACTACATTGCGGCAAGTGAGCTGGCAGATGTCAATGAGATTATCCTTACAATGTAAGTGGTTAGACAAACGTACGCAAATATAGAAGAAACTATGTGATATGGTGGGTAGATTCTGTACCCACCATATTTTTTAGGTCTAATAGAATTGATATATGCGTGCGGAACTATTATGCTGGAGATTTTCAGATTCAATTGTGAAACATGCAGGGAGTGCGTGTAAAGTGAGGTGAATGACACATGAATACGAAACGGTCTTTTCAAATCAAAAAATTTATTGGCGACCGTGCCTTTTATAAGCGATATCTGATGCTCGCTTTGCCGATGATCTTACAGAATGCGATTACGAATCTGGTCAGCTTTTTGGATAATATCATGGTTGGGCAGCTTGGAACCGAGCAAATGTCCGGTGTAGCGATTGTGAATCAGTTGATTTTTGTATATAATCTGGCAATTTTTGGTGCGGCGTCGGCGGCAAGTATTTTTGGTGCACAGTATTTCGGAAAAGGAAACCATGAAGGTCATATGTATTCATTCCGGTTTAAACTGTATGCAACTGTGTTTGTAACAATACTTGCAATTACGTTATTTATCACGAACGGTGAGAATCTGATATCCTTATATCTTACGGATACAGCCGGAACCGGTGCAACAGAAGTTGCGTTACAGTACGGAAAACAATATTTGTCTATTATGTTGATCGGCCTGATTCCGTTTGCAATTACACAGTCGTATGCGACAAATATTAAGGAAACCGGGCAGACATTTGTACCGATGGCTGCAAGTTTCGTGGCAGTTGGAAGCAATGCAGTGTTAGATTATCTGTTGATATTTGGAATTGGGCCATTTCCGAAGCTTGGCGTTATGGGTGCAGCGCTCGCAACGATACTGGCGCGTTATATAGAAGCTGCAATTATTGTAATCTGGGCACATTCCCATAAAGAAAAGAACAAGTATCTGGCTGGTGCATACCGGGGATTTGGCATGCCAATGGGCGAATTCAAAGCAATTTTGATCAAAGGATTTCCGCTTATGTTGAATGAACTTCTCTGGGCGGCGGGGATGACAGCGGTGACGCAGTGCTATTCGGTGCGTGGACTCGAGGTAGTTGCCGGACTAAACATCGCAACGACGATCACGAATTTGTTTAATATTGTGTATATTCAGCTTGGTGCATGTATCAGCATCATTGTAGGACAGTATCTGGGAGCCGGTGAGCTGGAACAGGCGAAGGATGCGGATAATAAGATGATCGTGTTCAGTGTATTTTGTTGTATACTTGTCGCGGCGGTAATGTTTGTAGTTGGCAGGTTTTTTCCGCATATCTACAATACAACCGATGAAATCAAGAAGCTTGCTACAGCGTTCATGAGTATATCTGCGCTTTTGATGCCGATTTGTTCCATGAGCCATACCTTCTACTTTACCTTACGATCAGGCGGTAAGACATTGGTTACATTCCTGTTTGATTCCGTGTTCACATGGGTCATTGTTGTTCCTTGTGCGTACGTGCTTGCGCATTTTACGGGACTTGGAATTGTAAGTGTATATTTTTTCGTGCAGGCAACGGAATTGATCAAAGCGACGATTGGATTCTTTATGGTGAAGAGCGATGTCTGGCTGGTGCAGATGGTATAATTGCAGTACGCGTATAATAAAATATATTATATATAAAAAAGAGGCATTCCCTATCTGAATTGTTTGGGAATGTCTCTTTTTGCGTTATAGGCATTTGCTGATTACATATCCTACATATTATTCGAAGCACTTACGATCATCGGTAAGATCTGCTTCTTTCTGGAGACAACGCCCGGTAGGCTGATGCTGCCGCCGGATACTTCATCAAGCTTGAACGCTTTTTCAAGCAGTTCTTCGGAGTTTTTGCCGTAGTATAAAAGCTCGGTGCTTTCTTTGAAGATGTTTGTCAGCATGAAGAACAGCATATCGGCTTCACTCTGGTTGTAGATGCTTTCCATGTATTTGAGGATACGCGGCTTGATCGCATCTAACATCGTAGAGTTGAACGCGGTGATCTGTCCGATGCCGAACTTTAAGTTTTCTGAAGAGAATACCTTGTAGTCCTGATAGAAGATTTCTTCGTCTGTCTCGTTCATCAGCTTGCTTCCAGCATTAAACATGGCAATTGCGTACGTTTCAATGTCGATGTTCGCGATTTTCGCAAGCGTCCGGCATGTATGCTCATCCATCTGTGTGCAGGTCGGAGAGCGGAACATCAAAGTATCGGAGATGATTGCGGAACATAACAATCCGGCAATCTGCTTCGGGATTTCAATATGGTTTTCTTCAAACATCTGGTAGATGATCGTTGCGGTACAGCCAAGTGGCTGATTGCGGAAATATACCGGATTCATCGTCTGCAGACCGCCGAGTCTGTGGTGATCGATGATTTCGAGAAGCTGAACCTCTTCGATACCGTCAACTGCCTGTGCATGCTCGTTGTGGTCAACTAAGATGACCTTTTTCGGATTCGCATTCAGATAATTTCGCTGGGAAATCAGTCCCACATATTTTCCATATTCGTTCAGGACAGGATAGTACTGGTGGCGTTTGCCTGCCATCACGGTACGGATATCCCGGATATAATCCTCAGTCGAGAACGTGATCAGGTTATCCTTCTTCATGAAGTAACGAATCGGGATACTCTGGTTGATCAGACGTGCCGCTGTGTAGGTATCATATGGGGTGCGGATGATCGAACATTTGTGATCCTCAGCAAGCTTCGTGATTGTCTTCGATACGACTGCGCCATCGCAGATGATGATGCACTGCGCATCCATCTCAATCGCGCAAAGCTGTGACTCGTAACGGTTGCCGAGGATGACGATATCTCCCTGTTCGATATAATTTTCCATCATGTCCGGATTGGCAGCCGATATCAGAACCTTCCCGGTATGTACATAATCCTTCTCATCCCCGACGATCAGATCGGCAGAGAGCGTGTTGATAATATTTTTATATGGTGTGTGTGCGGATGCAATGACGCGGTTGTCGTAGACTTCCATGTAAGTCATGGCGATGTCCCGCACGGTGATCAGTCCGGTCAGGTTGCCGTTTTCATCCACCGATGGAAGGGTAGTCGCACCGGATTCACTTAAGATTTCCCAAGCGTTTTTGATTGAAATCTCCCCATCGACACCGTCAATATGACGGTATTCCACATCTTTTACCTGAGTGGAAACATTCTCCATATATTCTGGCACAGTGGCGGAAAAGGCATTCAATACATATTTTGTTTCAGAGTTTATCTCGCCGGCACGCATCGGTACATAATCGTCGCCGGTAATCTGCCGTTTCAGATAAGCATAGCAAATGGAAGAACAGATGGAGTCAGTATCCGGATTCTTGTGTCCGATGACATATACTTTGTCTTTGTTTTGTGTTTCCATTCATCAAACCTCCGTAATTTTTGTAAAGTCAATAAAATCTGTTTTGCGTTGCTATTATAGTTTCCACAATTATAAAAGTCAAACAAAATGTACATAATATCTGTGAGAAATGTATGAAAAATGCGAACAGGATATGTGAAATGATTTGCATTCCAGGCAATAATATCAGAAGACGGAGGCAGACATTATGATGCAGGAAAACGAAAAAATGCCAATACATGCAAAAAACAGGGGCGCAAACAAAGGCGAAACACCGATCGATACACAGATGCAGGATATCACGGAGAAACGGTCCGGAAAGGATATGGATCCGAATGAAAAACAAGGGAGTCTGATTACGGATTATGGACAGATTACCTTGTCTAAAAACCGGTATCATCACCGGATTCACCTGTTGAATATTATTGGGGAAATCGAGGGACATGAGAATCTCGGTGCCTCTTCGAAGACAAGCAAATATGAGCACATCCTGCCACAGCTTGCAGCTGTGGAGGATGATGAGGATATCGACGGGCTGATGGTACTCTTGAATACCGTAGGCGGGGATGTCGAGGCGGGACTTGCCATCGCAGAGATGATTGCATCTTTGAGCAAACCGAAGGTATGTCTCGTGCTTGGTGGCGGACATTCGATCGGAGTGCCGCTTGCGGTGTCGGGGGATGTAACATTTATTGTTCCTTCAGCAACGATGGTCGTGCACCCGATCCGGATGAATGGAACCGTGCTTGGCGTGACGCAGAATTACGAGTATATCGAGCGGATGCAGGATCGGATCATTGAATTTACGTCGAATCATTGTTCCATCAAGGAAGAAGAGCTGCGCGAAATCATGTTCAATACGAAGGAACTGACGAAGGACATCGGTTCGGTGCTAGTCGGCAGGCAGGCGGTGGAAGCTGGGATTATCGACCGGATGGGCGGCATTCATACGGCAATGAATTGTTTATATGACTTGATAAATGCAAAGAAAAATAGTAAAATGGAACAGTATGAGCATTTAAACTGACATAAATATACCCGTGTGGCAGTTTGTAAATGGATACGGACTGCCATATGGGAGATTGTATTGGGAAAATGTCTATCGTGATCGGAGAATGAGGGAAAAGAGAAGGAGTGTATACCGTGGCAACGGGAAACAACAGTACATATAATAAAGGTTCACAATCAAATACGAGAGGTAAAACGACTGGCCGTTCGACATCAACGGCAAGGTCACCGCAGAAAGCAAGATCTTCGCAGACGTCTGGATCGACGTCCGCATCCCGTACAGGGGGCAGAAAGACGAAAGCACAGCTTGCACAGGAGCAGGCACGTAAGAACGAAATTCATCTGTTCATCTATCTGGCAGTATGTACATTTTTCTTCATCAGTAATTTTGGCTGGTGTGGGGTTGTAGGCAATTTCTTCGCCAGATTTATGTTTGGATTGTTTGGTATTACGGAATATATTCTTCCGTTGTATGTGTTCCTTACATCTGCGTTTTTATTATCGAACGGCGCAAAAAAGACAGTTGTGAACCGTGTGCTTTGTGCAGGATTGTTCATTGTTGCGGCTGCATTTATTGCGCAGCTTACGGCAGGCGCGGATCACATGACGGCCAAACTGCTGTATGACATGGGCGCAACGAAGAAGGGCGGAGGATTTGTATTCGGCGGGCTGCTTGTTGTGCTGTACAATCTGCTCGGAAAGCCCGGGGCTATCATTGTCATTGCATTATTGATTATAATAGGAATTATTGTAGTTCTGAATGTGTCGCTGATTGATTTCGCAAAGGAGCGCTCCGCACAGTTTAAGAACCGTTACAATGCGTTGTATGAGGATGATGAAGAGGATATTGATCCGGAGGCAGCGCTTACGGCAAAACGAAGAACGAAGTTAGATAATATCAAGGTGGAACAGGAGAAACCGGCTGCACCGGCAAAGAAGAAAAAGAAGAAGGCAAAGAATGATCCGGTCGCGGGAGAGGAAGTGCATGAGTTAAAGCCGCTTCCACATGAGGATCTGTTCAATCCGAATCTTACGCTGCAGGATGCGAAGGATGTCTCGGAGGGCTATGTGGATCTGTCGCTGCTGAAGAAGAAAAAAGGTGGCGTGACAGAACTTCGCAGCGCGAAAGCGGATATCCCGCCGGTGCCGGATACACCGAAGGAAGAAACGGTTGATTTCTTTGAGCGTCCGGAATATACGCAGAGCACAGCTGAGGATCAGGCATGGGAGAAAGAGCTTTCGGATGAGCTTTCAGCAGAGGCAGATGATTACGCTGCCGCTGTAACTGAGATATATCAATCACCGGAGACTATGGGAACATCTAAGACTGTGGCTGCAGTATCAGAGCCTGAGGCGGCTGCACCGATACCGGATACAGACGAGGCTCCGGTGACGGAGGCCGATGACGCACCGGTGACGGAAGCCACACCGAGAAAACGTAAGAAAACGAAGGAATCCGAGCAGGAGATGCTTTCGGAACGTGATCAGATTGCCGAGACGATTCAGGAAAACAGTGAACAAAAACCAATCAAGCAATATAAATTCCCTCCGCTTAAGCTCTTGAAGAGTGGCAGGGGAAAGGGCACAAAGTCAAACGAAGCGTCCGTCCGGGAGACAGCAATGAAGTTAAAGAACACACTCGAAAACTTCGGCGTCAATGTCACAGTGACGGATTACAGCTGCGGCCCATCTGTTACCCGGTATGAGTTACAGCCGGAGCAGGGCGTGAAGGTATCGAAGATTACGAACTTAGCGGACGATATCAAGCTGAATTTAGCGGCGGCAGATATCCGTATCGAGGCGCCGATTCCTGGCAAGCCGGCTGTTGGCATCGAGGTACCGAACAAGGAGAGCCAGCCGGTGTTCTTCCGCGATCTGCTTGAATCTGACAACTTCCAGAAGTTCCCTTCCAACATTGCATTTGCAGTTGGTAAGGATATCAGTGGACAGGTCGTTGTGGCAGATATTGCGAAGATGCCGCATCTGCTGATCGCAGGTGCGACCGGTTCCGGTAAATCAGTCTGTATCAATACACTCATTATGAGTATCTTATATAAGGCAAAGCCGGATGATGTGAAGCTGATCATGGTCGATCCGAAGCAGGTGGAGCTGAGTATCTACAACGGAATCCCACATATGCTGATTCCGGTTGTGACCGATCCGAAGAAAGCGGCAGGGGCTTTGAATTGGGCGGTACTTGAAATGACAAACCGTTATCAGCTGTTTGCACAGTACAATGTGCGGAATCTGCAGGGCTATAACGAAAAGGTAAAGGCAGTAACAGGATCGGAA
>ULWY01084369.1_pt1 | contig 15653 bp, 14 predicted proteins | sample 1960761 | NCBI WGS metagenome assembly ULWY01 (sample SAMEA4835824, study PRJEB28245) | human gut metagenome | biome: gut microbiome; material: fecal sample | place: Denmark | collected 2008
GATCTATGCGGTCGCGTGTAAAGCGCCATATCTCCTTTTTTTCATCTGTCGAGAGGACCGGCGCTTCGCCTGTCGTGCCTGTCATGATAAGCGCGTCGGCTCCGCCGTCAAGTTGACGGTCGATAAGCCCGCCAAGAGCATCGAGATCGATATGACCTGAGTCGTCAAACGGCGTTATCATCGCTGTTCCGACCCCGCTGAACACTGTATATCTGCCCATTTGCGTATAGTTTGCTCCTTATATTTGCGAAACTCTTGAAAAAAGGTTCCGTTTGTTATATAATATGCTGAGAATGCTTTGAGTGATAAAAACCAAAGAAAGGTATGGCGCATTTTAAGTTGAGCGAAGTTATTATAAATAAGAAGCCGGACACTGAGCTGTCCACGCATGATTTTTACTACGATCTTCCCGAGGAGCTTATAGCACAGCACCCCACCGAGGTGCGTGATGCATCGCGCCTCATGGTCATAAACAGATCGACCGGCGATATCGAGCACAGACATTTTCACGATATAACCGAATATCTGCGTCCCACCGATACGCTTGTCATCAATGACTCGCGCGTTATTCCCGCGCGACTTTACGGTCATTCCGAGGGACGTCCCGAAGCCGCGATCGAGCTGCTCCTACTGCGTCAGCACGGTCCGGATGAGTGGGAAACGCTTGTCAGACCCGGCAAACGCGCCAAAATAGGCTCGCGCCTTGTTTTCGGAGACGGTAAGCTGACAGCCGAGGTGACAGACATAGTTGAGGAAGGCAACCGTATAGTTCATTTTGAGTATGACCGCTCGGTCTATCAGAATTCCTACGTTCTGCTGCATGAGATAGGACTCATGCCGTTGCCGCCGTACATCAAGGAACGGCTGGCGGATGCCGAGCGTTACCAGACGGTATACTCGCGCGAGGAAGGCTCCGCGGCGGCTCCTACCGCCGGACTGCACTTCACGAACGAGCTGCTTGATAAAATACGCGCAATGGGTGTGGCTGTCGTTCCCGTCATGCTTCATGTCGGACTCGGCACCTTCCGACCCGTAAAAGCGGACAAGGTCTCGGAGCATATCATGCACACCGAGTATTTTTCCGTCAGCGAGGAGGCGGCAAGGACGGTGAATGAGCGACGTGCCGCAGGCGGACGGATAATCGCGGTCGGAACGACCTCCTGCCGGACGCTTGAAAGCGCGTCGGATGATAACGGGATCCTTCATGCGATGAGCGCGGACACAGGCATATTTATATATCCGGGATATAAATTCAAAATGGTCGATGCGCTGATAACGAATTTCCATTTGCCGGAAAGCACGCTTCTCATGCTCGTCAGTGCATTCTACAGCCGGGAAAAAATGCTTGATGCTTATCGCCTGGCTGTAAATGAGAAGTATCGCTTCTTCAGCTTCGGCGACGCGATGTTCATTCAATAAATGCAGAGGTGCGACGCCGATGACCGGTCGGCGGAACGAGGCATGATTTTTGCTTTGAAAGGTGTGTTGTAATGGCTGTAACGATAATAGATGTTGCGCGCCGCGCAGGGGTCTCAAAAACCACAGTCTCGGCTGTTCTTTGCGGGAAAAGCGGAATAAAAAAGGAGACGCGCGAACGTATAATGGAGGCTATCGAGGAGCTGCATTACGTTCCGAACTTCAATGCGCGCAACTTTGTAAGAAAAAGGACCAATATACTCGGTGCGCTTATCCTTTCTCCCGATACCGGCAGGCGAAATTACGAATTTGACCGCGAATCCGGCATATATCCGCAGAATGTTATTGACGGTATAATCGAGCAGCTTTCGGGGACCGATTACGGACTGATAACAGAGCTGTACGACCAGAAATCCGGCAGACTGCCGCAGATGGTCCGGGACAGCCGCGTGGACGGGATATTTGTGATCGGTTCGCTCCATTGCGGGCTCGACCTTCACATGATAACGGGGGAGAGAAATATACCGGTCGTGCTGCTCGGCTCCATGAGACCGGACTGCGACTCGTTTATGGTGGATATAGTCGATTCGGTGCGTATAGCCGTCAATTATCTGCTGGAAAAGGGGCACAGCCGGATCGGACTCATAAACTGCTCGCCGGCTTTTTCCTCCAGCATGGGGCGCGTGCAGGGCTATGAGTCTGCATTGCGTGATGCGGGGATCGAGCCGGATCCGAATTATGTTGTTTACGGAGAGTCGAATACAGGTCTTTCAGGAATGCGCGCCGTGGAGGAGCTTTTCCGGCGTGTGGGAAAGCCAGATTCGCTTATTTGCGCAAACGTATCCACCACCATGGGCGTTATGCGCTTTCTGTACGAAAACCGGATAAATGTTCCGGGTGATATTTCGGTCATCGGACATGAGGATTCTGTGCTTTACGGCTATGCCTCGCCCGGTATAACTGCGGTAAATATAAGAAAAGAGGAAATGGGCAGTCTCGGAGCCGCGCTAATGCTCAGGCGCGTCGGCGGTGATGCGTCCGACCTCCCGCAGAACATTTACATGAAGCCTTATCTCGTGGAGCGCGGATCGGTCGCTGGGATATAGACCGTTAAATTTGTTTTATGACAAATGCACAAAAAATAATGTTCACACTTGTGCGATATAACGATTGACAACTTGCGCGAATGTTGATATAATGATACTAGTAAAATCAAACGCCGGTTAATGATGCTGTGCCGTTATGCGGCGTTTGATTTTTATTTACGGTAAAATCGGAACGTTCCGCATTGCCGTGAAATATGAAAAGGAGCTTTACAAATCAAAAATGAAGCTGAAATATTTCGGAACCGGCGGAGGCGGAGGCATACCCGAGATCTTTTGTGACTGCCGGATATGCAGACATGCACGCGAGGTCGGCGGAAGGGAAATACGCACACGCTCTCAGGCTGTTATCGACGACAGGATATCGATCGAGTTCCCGGTGGATACTTTTCTGCACACGGCATACTGCGGGCTTGATATGCGCAGGATAAACGATGTTGTCATAACCCATGGGCACTACGATCATTTCCTGCCGCAGGATCTCTTCAGCCGCCCACAGGGATACACGCCCCCGCTGCGTATTTATGCCACAAAAGCATCTGCGGCAAAAATGTGCGAGACCATAGATGCTCACGAGGCTGCATATGCATCCGGAAAGAAAATAAGAACATCGAATTTCAGGATCGAGTATCATCCGGTCGAGGTCGGCGTGCCTTTTTCCGTCGGTGAATACACATTCACTCCGTTGAAGGCGCGGCATGCGCAGGGTGTTGAGTCTGTGATATATGTTATCGACAATACCGCGGAGGATAAGCACATTCTCTGGGCGCATGACACCGGAGTGTTTTATCCGAGCGTGACCGAATGGCTTGAAAGTTATCCGCACGTATTCGATCTCGTTTCGCTTGACTGCACTCTCGGGCGCGGAAAGCTGATAACAACGGCGCATATGGATATCGGGCAGTGTGCCGAAATGAAGTCGGTGCTTGAAAAGATCGGCGTTGCCGATGCTCATACACGCTTTTTGCTGAGCCATATAGGTCATCTGCTTGAGCGCACGCATGATGAGCTTGCGGCTGAGGCAAGCGAATTTGGAATGGAGCCCGCGTATGACGGAATGGAGATCATTCTCTGAAACAATGTGACTTGCGGCGTATGCCGTAAAAAATAAACAAACAAGAGGAACAAAACAATGAAAAAAAGAATTTTATCACTCGTTACGGTAGTTATCTCTTTGGCGCTTATCGGTTCAATGGCGTTTTCCACTTTTGCAGCCGACTACGAAAAGGAATTTGATTTTCTTGACAAATCGACATTTTCAAGCTCGCTCGTCTATTCGCTCAACATGAAGGCTGCCGGTAACTCCAAGACGATGGGCTACAAGGGCTTTGTCGGTTCCGTGGGGAAAGAATCCACTGCTGTTTTTGCTTTTGATGCCGCAGACGGCAAGCTCTTTGATACGCTGACGTTCAACTACCGCGGTTACTCGATAGGCGACAGCGCCTCCAACTACATAAAATTTTATGTTTCCGCAGTCGGTGAGGCGGATTACGCAGCCGGCTATACCGATGCCAACTGGACTCTTGTGGGTACCCTCATCAATGACGGTACTGCCGGGACCGGTATCAACGCCGCAGACGCCACCAATCGCGATCCCGAGCTTATCAGAAGCATCGATATTTCCGCGCAGGCGACGGGTAAATCGCGCGTATTCATTCGTATCGACTTCCTGCGCAGCGCAAATATCGACGGTGTTCCCGCAACTTATTTTGCACTCAGAAGCCTGAGCGGTGACTATGCTGCCGAGCAGCCTGCTGTCACCGAAGCCCCTGCTACCGAAGCGCCATCGACCGAGGCTCCGGCAGCAACGGAAGCGCCGGCTGAGACCGATGCTCCCGCTGTTACCGACGCTCCTGTAGCTACCGAGGCTCCCGCTACGGAAGCTCCCACAAGCCCCGAGACCGGTGACAGCTCTGCTGCATTTGCCGTTGCCGCCGTTGCTGTTATCGCTGTCGCGGCAGTGTCTGCGGTTCTGCTCCGCAAACGCGAGAACGCCTGAGGACGTTCACCGGTAACTATGTTATGAAGAAGATCATAGTATCCGTTCTGCTTGTCGCAATGCTGCTTTCGTTTGCGGCGTGCGGCGGGAACGGAAATTCCGATATAACGACCTCCGGAAGCACTACTACCGCTTCGGTGGCGACCGTTGATCCGGACGAGAGCTTTGAGCTTCCCGCAGAGAGCAGTGATTATTCCGGAAAGTTTATCATTCTCAACGGTTTTTCAAGTGCCACAACGCTTTTCACTACATGCACAATGGTCAGTGAAGACGGCGGAGCGGGCGACGCTCTCGATACCGCTATATATCGCCGCAGCATTATTATGAAGGACCGCTACGGTGTCGATATACGCGAGCTTCCGGTGGCTGTATCACAGCAGTATTCTACTGTTGAGAAGGACCGGAATTCAAGCTCGCACTCCTTCGATATCGCAATGATAAACACAACAAACGTTGCAAAACTTGCATTGGCAGGGTATTGCTACGATCTTAACACCATGGATAATATATCCCTTGAGAAAGCATGGTGGGACCAGAGCGCCAATGCGCAGCTAAGGTACGGTCAGCATCTGTACTACACGTACAGCGATATGGACACGACGCAGTTTGACTCTGTGCGCTGCATCTACTTCAATCAGGAGCTGATGAGAAAGCACGGCATGAGCACCGATGAGCTTTACAAAAAAGCCATTGACGGAAAATGGACGCTTGAGGAAATGTATACCTATGCCAAGGACGTGTTCGAGGACAACGGCGACGGTATTTCCGATGCGGAAGATATTTATCCGATAGTCGGCGTGCCCTCCACGACCTTCAGTGCGCTCCTCAGCGGCTGTGATGCGGGCTATGTCAAAATAGATGCCGCGACCTCGCTGCCTTATGCGTATTTTACATCCGAGCGCTTCGGAAACGTATACGATAAGATACTTAACGTTATGTTTGGCGAAAACTTCTTTTATACAGGCTGCTCAAAGAATACGCAGGCAACAAATATGTTCGTCAACGGTCATGCGCTTTTCCTGCTTACCACTATTGTAAGCTCCAATACCATGCGCCAGAGCATGTCTGCCGATTTCGGTTTCCTGCCGCTGCCCAAATACGATACCGATCAGGAAAAGTATATCTGCAACGCGCCCAACCCTTATGCCATAATGGTCCCGTCCGACTCGCAGAATGCCGACAGGACAGGATTTATACTCGAGGCAATGTCGTATATTTCGCACGATACCGTCCGTACCGCTTACTTTGAGGTCAGACTCTACGGCAGGACCAGCCGCGATGCGCTTTCATGGCAGACGCTTGACATTATCTATTCCAACATCGCTTACAGCGTTCCGGTCGAATCCTCGGTCAACTACCAGTCTGAGATCAACAAAATGATGGTCGACAACGATCGCGGTATCTCGGCATATGTAGCGTCTGTAAAGGGCGTGGTAGAAGCCGATATCAAAAAATTTATTGACAAGGTAAACCAATGAAAATAAAAAAAGCAGCTGCGATATGCATCTGTCTGGCGGTGTTTTTGTGCGCCTGCAACGGTAACGGTGATTCTGAGTTGTCCTTCGGCGCAACGTCCGATGTCACGGAAGGTGATATATCATCTTCCGTGACGGAAGAAGTCACGCAAGAAGAGACAAAACGTGAAATAAAGCTCGTTCCGGTCACGGCGGACGACATCCCGGAATTCTCGGGCGGCACAAAAAAGACCGTTTATGACTGTGGCGACGGGGTGTTCATGCGCCATGTGACTATGGTCATAAAAAGCGAATTTGAAGCGTATCTGAACAAGCTTAGCGGTCTGGGCTTTGTTGCCGTGAACGAGCGTGTGTCCGGAAATACGCGATTTGTCACCCTTGCGAAGGACGGAATGTCGCTTATTGCTTCATATTTCGACAACGATAAGTCGGTTCGCGTCATCGCGCTCCCGTATGACCCTTACGAGTCGTACAGCGATATCTACCTGCCGCCGGCAGCCGTGCCTGATGCCGCGGAGCCGCTGTTTACAATGGTAGCAACAAATTTCACCTCAAAGATAAACGGTATGTCCTACATCATACGCACTCCGGCAGGCAGTTTTATAATCATTGACGGCGGCTGGAGCGGTGAGGGAGAAGCCAAAAAGATATTGGATATACTGAATGCTCAAAAGCTCGATGACGGTATCCCGGTGGTTGCCGCGTGGATCATCACGCATCCGCACTCCGACCACGTAGGCGCCATTGCAGATATGGCTTCCGTTTACTATGATGAGATCAGGTTGGAGCGTGTCATATGCAATTTTGTAAACGACGAGTTGATGCTTGCATCGGATGCAAAGGCTATGCTGAATGCCGGTTCCGGTTCCGTTACGATCCTGCGGTCGGCGCTTGCGTCGCCCGCCAGATGGGGAAATGCCGATAATATAAAGCCGCATACGGGCGACGTGCTGTACATAGACGGCGTTACACTGGAGATACTCCATACACACGAGGATGTATATCCGGAAACCGATGCGTTGCTTTATAACAATGCCAATTCAATGGCGTTCAGGCTTTCGGCAGGCGGACACAGCGCGCTTATACTCGGCGATCTTTCGGGAAAATATATGAATGTGATAGCAGACAGATACGGAAGCGGACTGTCCGCAGATATTCTTCAGCCGACACATCACGGAAGAACGCACGGAAGCGTGTCTGTCTATAAGTTGGTCTCACCGTCAATTGTTATGTGGGATGCATCGCTAGCGAGCTACAACGAATACAAAAACGAAACGTACAATAAATATCTTATTGAAAACATCCCGCGACATTACATTAGCGAAAACGGAACAGTGACCGTTTCAATGAAGACGCTTGAAGAGATCAAATAAATCACGACCGGTTGCCAATTGGCAGCCGGTCGTGATTTACTTATGGATATCTGGGCATCAAACACCCTGCCAAAGCATTGCTTCGGCGACCTTCTGGAAGCCCGCAATGTTTGCTCCGACCACAAGGTCGCCCTTGTGACCGTATTTTTCTGCGGCGGCGGATGCATTCTTGTAAATATTCTTCATTATGCCGTGGAGTTTTTCGTCTACCTCTTCAAATGTCCATGACAGACGTATCGAGTTCTGCGACATCTCAAGTCCGCTTGTCGCAACACCGCCCGCGTTGGAGGCTTTGGCGGGGGCGAACAGGATCTTTGCCGCACGGAATACTTCTATGGCTTCGGGAGTGGAGGGCATGTTGGCGCCTTCGGCGACCGCAAATACTCCGTTCTTTACCAGAGCCTTGGCGCCTTCGGCGTCAAGCTCGTTCTGTGTGGCGCAGGGAAGGGCGATGTCACACGGGACGGTCCAGATCTCACGGCAAGCGGGAACGTATTTCACGGATGCGCCCTTTGCATCGGCATACTCGCGTATCCTTCCGCGCTTTACCTCTTTGATCTCCTTTATGAGCGCAAGATCAACGCCGTTTTCGTCAACGATATATCCCGAGGAATCACTCATTGCTATAACGGTAGCTCCGAGAGTCGTGGCTTTTTCGGCGGCATAGATCGCCACATTTCCGGAACCGGAGATAACGACGCGCTTGCCTGCGAACGATGTTCCGGCATCGTGGAGCATTTCTTCGGTAAAATAGCAAAGACCGTAGCCGGTCGCTTCGGTGCGCGCGAGGGAACCGCCTGCATTCAGCGATTTTCCGGTAAGCACGCCGGTGAATTCATTGCGGATCTTCTTGTACTGCCCGAAGAGGTAACCGATCTCGCGGGCGCCTACGCCGATATCACCGGCGGGAACATCGGTGTCGGGACCGATGTGACGGTAAAGCTCTGTCATGAAGGACTGGCAGAAGCGCATGATCTCACCATCGCTCTTGCCCTTGGGGTCGAAATCCGAGCCGCCCTTTGCGCCGCCCATGGGAAGCCCTGTGAGCGAGTTTTTGAAGGTCTGCTCAAAGCCGAGGAATTTTATTATCGATGCATTCACGCTCGGGTGCAGACGGAGACCGCCCTTGTAGGGACCGATTGCGGAGTTGAATTGTACGCGGTAACCGCGATTCACCTGCACCTCGCCATTATCATCGACCCATGCAACACGGAAGGTGATGAATCTTTCCGGCTCAACGAGTCTTTCGATGATCCCGGCTTCAACTATGTCGGGGCGTGCTGCAAGCATAGGCTCTATGGATTCAAGAACTTCCTTTACTGCCTGTATGAATTCGGGCTCTCCGGGGTTGCGTTTTTCAACACTTGCAATGATTTTTGCAATATAATCCTTGCTGTATTTCATTTTTCTCTCCTTGTAAACAGATATAAATCAACTTAACGGCGTTATTATATCACAAAAAAGAATATCCGTCAATATTAAATTGCAAAAAACGGAAGGCTAATTGAGTCGTACAACGATTTTTTCCGTATTCTTGTCATACGTTACGAGCGCGCTTCTGCTGCCCGTCTCCGGATCGCGTCCGGGATCGAGCAGCGCTGCGGCAAGCTGCTCTTCGATCTCGCGCTCTATCAACCGCCGCAGCGGACGCGCGCCGCGGGCAGGATCGTAGCCCTTTTTGCAGAGATAGTCAACGGTGCTTTCGTCAAAGCTGATATCGATCCCGCTTTTGCCGGATGCGCAGCGCTTTGAAAGCTCCGCAAGCATCGAACGGCAAATTGCCGTTACTTCGGCGTCTCCGAGGCGGTTGAAAACAATGATACCGTCAAGACGGTTTATGAATTCCGGACGGAAAGCCCCTTCCACCGCATCGTGGATACGCTTTTTCTCTCCGTCTTCGGTCCTGCCGGCTGTCGGATCAAAGCCTATGCTGTTTTTCTCACGGTACTGCGCGCCGAGATTTGAGGTCATAACTATTACCGTATTGCGAAAATTCACGCGCCTGCCCTGTGAATCGGTCAGTACGCCGTCTTCGAGTATCTGTAAAAACAAATTGAATATATCCGGATGTGCTTTTTCTATTTCGTCAAAAAGAAGAACGCAGTACGGCATGCGGCGCACGCGCTCGGTCAGTTGCCCGCCGTCATCGTATCCGACGTAGCCGGGAGGGGAACCAATCAGACGGGATACACTGTGTTTTTCCATGTATTCCGACATGTCGAACCGCACAAGGAAATTACGTGACCCGAAAAGCTCATCGGCGAGCACGCGGCACAGCTCGGTCTTTCCGACGCCGCTGGGACCTGCAAAAATGAAGGAGCCGATAGGTCGCCTCGGGTCCGATATTCCCAGTCTGCCGCGGCGTATCGCCGCCGTGAGCGATGATATGGCTTCATCCTGACCGACTATGCGCTGCCGCAGTCTGGCTTCAAGCTCGCTAAGCTTTCGGGATTCGTCCGCGGTCACCGCATTTGCCGGGATGCCGGTCCAAAGCGTTACCACCTCGGCTATGTCTTCGGCATCGATGGTGGCTTTTTCGTTTTTTTGCTCGTTCATTGCCCTGACGCACAGCTCCCGCAGTTCATTCTCCGTATCCCGCAGCGCAGCGGCGCGCTCAAAGTCCTGGCTTCCTATGGCGGCTTCCTTTTCGCGTCTGACCTCGCGCAGCTTTTTTTCATAACAGCCGGCGGCGCCGGGACGCGAGGCGAGCTTTATGCGCTTTCCAGCGGCGGCTTCATCGATCAGATCGACAGCTTTGTCGGGTAGGAATCTGTCGTTTATATAGCGCACCGAAAGCTCCACCGCGGCTTTTATCGCCTCGTCGGTTATGGTGAGTCCGTGGTGATCCTCGTATTCCGGGCGCAGTCCCTTCAGGATCAGCATCGTGTCATCCGTTGACGGCTCATTTACCGTCACGGGCTGAAAGCGGCGTTCAAGCGCAGGGTCTTTTTCGATCTGAGTGCGATATTCACCTATTGTTGTAGCGCCTATGATCTGCACCTCACCGCGCGCAAGCGCGGGCTTGAGGATGTTCGCCGCATCAACTGCGCCTTCCGCGGCACCCGCGCCGATGATAGTGTGGATCTCGTCAATAAAAAGAATAATGGATCGGTTCTTTGCTATTTCCTCCATTACGTTTTTCATCCGGTCCTCAAATTCACCGCGGTATTTGGCTCCCGCTATCATAGAGGGAAGATCGAGGGTGATTATTCTGCGCCCTATAAGCATTTCCGGTACGTCGCCGTCTGCTATAAGCTGCGCCAGCCCTTCAACTACGGCAGTTTTGCCGACGCCCGGTTCACCGATAAGGCACGGATTGTTTTTCTGTCGGCGGCAGAGTATCTGTATCACGCGTGAGGTCTCGTTTTCTCTGCCGATCGTCGGGTCGAGCTTTCCGGCGGCTGCCGACGCGGTAAGGTCGCGCCCGTATTTTGAGAGCGTAGGCGCGCCGTCGATGATTCCGGAACGCTCGGAGGCACCCTGACGCGCCGCGTTCCTTCCGGATACGCTTTCGAGATATGATGTTATATCGGCGCGTATTTCTGCGGGCTTGAGCCCGATACTTTCGAGTATGCGTACAGCCGCGCTGTCGCGTTCCTCGCAAAGAGCAAGCAAAAGATGCTCGGTCCCGATATAATTCTGCATGTAACCGGCGGCAATTCGTGACGAGGTCTCTATGATGCGGCGTGTGCGCGGCGTCATGTCCGAGGGGAGGACTATACCGGATGCCTCGGGGACTGTATTTTTGGCGACGATGGCATACACACTGTCATAATCCGCGCCGCGCGCATATAAAAGACGGCTTGCCGCCGAGTCTTCCTCCCCAAGCAGTCCGAGCAGAAGATGCTCCGATCCGATATATGTGTGCTCCAGCGCCCTGGCGCATTCAAGCGCTCTGCCAAGCGTATTCTGCGCTTTTTGTGTGAACTTGCTTTTCATCTGACCCGGAACTCCTTATCGATAAAGTCTTTTGTCACTATTTTTGACCGCGTATTTCCGGATTATGCCGTATAAAGTGTGAAATCTCCGCTTTACGGTTCGGCGTACATAAGATAAAGCCCGTATGCGCGGGCAAGCGCGTTCCATGTGGCTTTGTCCATGACGCCGGTCACCGGAAGCAGATTTCTGTATTGCAGATCACGCACTGCTTCGGCGGTCTCCTCGTCGTATGTTCCGGTTTCATCGACTGCCGTAAGATCGTATATTGCCGATATTTCACCGAGCATGAGCTGTATAAGTCTTACTATCGGTGATGTGTTGCCCGGCTCGATGACATACCCTTCCGGCTCCGAGGGGAACGGTGAGATGCACAGCGGCAGCGCTCTCTCCTCAAGAGAAACTATGTAGGCGTCAAACAGTCGTTCAAATGTAACGTCATCGACAGCGCCTGTTTCTTCGAGCCCTTCGAGCTTCTGAAAAGCCTTTACCGCGCGCACCGTGTCATCTCCCCACACTCCATCAACTGGAGGCGGCGGTATCGATGGCTCAAAATACGAGAGCTGTCTCAGATATCTCTGTATGTTTCGTCTTGCTTCTGCTTCGGTAGCTTTCTGATCCATTTTGTCCTCCTTATGAAACTGTATATCCGGGGAACTGACCTTCGCGCAGTTCTTCTCCGGCGCTTACATCTTCGAATACGCTTACTATCGCATCCCAGGTCTCGATATTTACGACTCCGGTAACGGGAAGTCCGTAAAGCTCCTGGAATGACCTTACGACGCGGTCGGTGATATTTCCGAAATATCCGGTGGGCGATACCTCCGGTAGCTCGGTTATCGACTGCGATATACGGTTCAGATATCTTTGCAACAGCACGACCTCTTCACCCTCCGAGCCGAGTCTCAGCGGAACGCCCTGGAACGGTACGCCACGTCCGGCAACGTATTCTATCGGTACGGTGCGCGCTATGCCGAGATATGCGTTGTATATTTTTTGCCATGTGTACGGACCTACGATGCCGTCCGGGGTGAGTCCGAAGGTGTTCTGCACATCAATGACAGCCGCTTGGGTCGCGGGACCGAAGATCCCGTCGATCGCAAGTGTGGGAATGGTGGGGTAATATTGCGACAGGTAGTTGATGTAATACTGGAGATTGCGCACCGACTGCCCCGTTGAGCCCTGTTCGAGAATGAACGGAAATTCCTGTGATATTTCCGACAACGAAAGTCCTTCGGAATTAAGCTCATTGAGGCGCTTGACGGCGTTGTAGTAAAACAGAATGGCATACCATGTGGCGTTTCCGACGATTCCGTCCGGAGTCAGCCCGGCAATACGCTGAAATTCCTTGACTGCCTCCTCGGTGTCGGTGGAAAAAAGTCCGTCGGTCAGGACTATCTTGGGTATCGCGGGATAATTGCGCGATATGCGATTGAGCCTTATCTGAACATTGCGCACATCGTTTCCGCCGCTGCCGAGACGTAGAGGTATGACGGGCGCCGACGCGCGTACATTCTCTACCGGGACATTTGTGACAATATCTATATCGTTCCCGTAGTAATATTGAAGTATTTCATATGGTGTAAGACCGCGCTCGGCGAGGGCGACCGTGCCCCATTGCGAAAGTCCCGGACAGGTGACGGTCGTGCCGTTGCAATATTGAGTAAACAGCGGCTCCACACTGCCTTGGCGCACCACATAGCTGTTGAAGATCTCACCCACAATTTCGTTTACATTGCTGAATATATCGCGCCCTTCAACGAAGTACTGGTCATATGCCGTTGAATTGGTTATGTCGAAATCATATCCGCGGGAACGGTAATATTCCGTGTATACGCGGTTGAGGGCAAAGCTGATCTGCGCATAGATGTTGGCGCGCAGGGCGTTTTCCGGCCATGACGGATATATCTCACTCGATGCGACATTGGCGATATAGCTCCAGAAGGGAAGGGTCACATTGCGCGCGGATTCGCCCGGAGCGCCGAGATGAACGGTTATGGTTTCCGGAATTACCGGTGTGACGGTAGGCATACTATCACCTCCTCAAAGCCCCGGACTGCCCGATTCGGGATAAAATATCATATTGTCGGGACGTCGTGAGTCCGGATATCCGTTTTCCGGCAGCGGGATCATTCCTACGTTCTGTACCGATGTTATACCGTCGTATATCGGTACGTTTTCGAATACGGGTGTGTAATATCCGGGCAGAATGACATCGATCCCGTAGGTGGAATACGGCTTTACATTTCCCGGCTGTTGCGCAAGTGCCTTGGGCGGGGCGGGCAACGTTACGGTCGGAGTCATTCCGCTGCGGTCGGTACGCAGTGAAACCACTATCCCTCCGCCCGCGGATGGCGAATCGCGTATTATAACGATCGCTCCTTCAAGCGGTATTGCGCCTGCGGCGGTGTAAACGCGCACCGACAGGCGTCCTTCACCACTCAAATCGTTCGATTCTGTCTGCGCGGCTTGTTTGGGAGCTTCTTCGATATCGGGTAAGCGGTTGTTTTCGTTTGTTCTTTCACTCATATGTGGACCTCCGATCATCATCTGCGGCATTGTACCGTGTTGTTCTTTTTACATGGTATGCCGCAGATAAGAAAACGTGACTGTATACCATCCCGGCGCGATATCTCATGCTTTGCCGAAAAAATAAAATAAAAAAAGAATCATATGCAATAAAAATATGATACCGGTATTGATTTTTCATTTTTATTGTGGTATAATATGCATGTGATTTTTGTCGCCGCGGAAGCAAAATAAGCCGGTGTGGTGGAATTGGCAGACGCCCGGGACTCAAAATCCCGTGTCTTAACGGACGTGCGGGTTCGACCCCCGCCACCGGCACCAAAAAAGCACGCGTTTGCGTGCTTTTTTCAATATTCCGCGTTTGTGACACAAAGGAGATCTTTATGTGCTGTCTCAAACGGAAAAAGCAATATTTGCTTGATCTTTCGGGAATATCGACTGTCGAAGGGCTGCATGCTTATCTCAAAAAAGCCCTGTCGTTGCCGGAATATTATGGCATGAATTGGGATGCCCTTTATGATTGTCTTACCGATATGGAGGGGAAGCGGGTAGAGATACGCATTTCGGGACTGAATGAACTCGCTGCGGTGCTCCCTGATGCCGCCGCGTCTCTCATGGCGGTGCTTGAAGACTTTGCGGCATATGCGAACGGTGTCGCTCCCGGACAGGCAGTTGTCATACAGGACATTCCTAACAACGGCGGTGTCGTGCACTCCGACTGAGCTTTGACGGCAATCATTGAAAAAATCCAAGGAAAGGCCATGGTCACTGAATGAAAAAACTTCTGACACTGCCCAATTTTCTGACTGCGCTCAGAATAGCGGGCGCCGCGTGTCTTTTGTTTATAGCTCCGCTGTCGCCGGCATTCTTTATCGTGTATACATTCTGCGGTATAAGTGATGTATTGGACGGCGTTATAGCGCGGGCGAGCCACAGCACGACCGAGTTCGGAGCCAAGCTCGACAGCGCGGCGGATCTGCTGTTTTACTCCGTTATGATGCTGCGGATATTCCCGGTGCTGTGGGAGTGTCTGCCGCGTGTGATATGGATATACGTGGGACTTGTGCTTGCGCTGAGGATAGCCTCGTATACAACGGCGGCGCTTAAATATCACCGCTTTGCGGCACTGCACACGTACCTCAACAAGCTGACCGGACTTATGGTCTTTATGACTCCGTATTTTATAAAAACAAATATCGGTGTGTTTTATTGCTTTGCGGCTTGTACGGTCGGTTGTCTTGCTTCGGCGGAGGAGCTTACGATACACATCCTGCGCCGCGAATACCGTCCCGGTGTTATGACTATCATCGATCTTATCAAAGCGGAAAAGAAAGCAAAAAAAGCAGAATAAGAAAAACGGCGCAATGCGGAGAAAAGCAGAAACGCCGTTTTTTTGTTCTTTTTTTGAAAAAGAAAAAATAATTCGGGATATAATGTTTGACAAAACTCGATTTTCGGTGTATAATAAATATGTAATTAATGTTTTTCATCGCAAAAAGATGTTGAAAGGAGTGCAGTATGTTTGAGATCGGAGAACTTATAATGTACGGGACAAACGGTGTCTGCCGCGTTGAAGGCTTCACGCGCTCGCCGTTCAATGCCGACGACGAAAGGGAATATTATATTCTTAAGCCTATACATGACCAGTCAAACCTTGTGATATATACGCCGGTCGAAAACGAAAACGTTGTAATGCGTCCGCTTCTTTCTTTGGAAAAGGCAAAGGCGTTTATGAGTATTATCGGCGATATTTCCGCGATAACCGTTGACAATGAACGCTCAAGACGTGATGTATACCGCGAGGCGCTCAAGACCGCCGATC
>ULWY01084862.1_pt1 | contig 15589 bp, 16 predicted proteins | sample 1960761 | NCBI WGS metagenome assembly ULWY01 (sample SAMEA4835824, study PRJEB28245) | human gut metagenome | biome: gut microbiome; material: fecal sample | place: Denmark | collected 2008
CGGTGAAGGCCCCGGGATCGAGCCGGGGAGTGCCGCAACTGCCGAAGCAGAGGGCGGTCAGGAGGGCCAGGAGGAGTGAAATTCGTTTCATTTCCGCAAAAATAGAAAAAAATATGGCAGAAATGTGTTTGTTTCTGAAAAAAGTACTATATTTGCAATCCCAAACGGAGAGGTAATTCTCCCGGAGGGCAAGGATCGGGGCGTAGCTCAGTCCGGTTAGAGTACACGTCTGGGGGGCGTGTGGTCGCTGGTTCGAATCCAGTCACCCCGACTGAAGAAAAGGCTTGACAATCACATGATTGTCGAGCCTTTTTCGTTTTTGCGCCTGCCTGCCCAACGAGCGGTTGACGCCGCGGTTGACGCGAAAAAGTCAACCAAGAAGTCAACCAAAACCGATGAAAACCTGTGTTTCCGTCGTTTGTTACAGGTACAAGGTACTTGCAAATGGAGAATCTCCGTTGATGCTCCGCATTTCCAAAGAGGGCCGCCGCACGATGAAGAGTCTGGGCGTGTCGGTCGATCCCAAATTCTGGAATTTTGACACCAACCAACCCAAATCCAACTGTCCGAATCGACAGTTGATTCGCCAGATCATGCTGAAATATGAATCCGAGTACAACGGGAAGATTCTGGCGAAAGAGATGAACGAGGAGGAGTTTACCCCGCAGATGATTGTTGCCGAACAAAAGGAGCGAATCAAGGCGCAGACAGTCGATGAGGTTTACAAAGCGATTATCTCCGAGTTGAAAGAGCGGGGAAGTGTGGGCAATGCCTATGCCTATCTGAACTCTTATAACGTGCTGAAATCATTTAATCGGGATAAACCGCTTAATTTCACATTCAGCCGCATTGACGCCGATTATTTGGAAAAATTCGAGGAGTGGATGCGGGCGCGTGGAAATAAGGAGACGTCGATGAGTTTCCAGATGCGCACCCTGCGTGCCGTGTTCAATCGGGCAATCAAGCGACGTGCCGTTGCCCGAGAGAAGAACCCTTTCACCGAATATAAGATTAGCCGATTCAATACCCAAACTCCGAAGCGGGCGTTGAGCAAGGCCGATGTAATGAAAATTGTCGATACGGACTGTGCGACGGAGAGCGATCTTTGTCGTTTGGCTCAAGACATCTTTACATTTTCTTATTTGTGTGGGGGAATCTCGTTTGTGGACGTTGCGAATCTGACACCTGATAATATCGTCGAGGGGCGGTTGTCGTACCATCGTCAGAAAACGCATGGTGCAATCAATGTCCCGTTGTCGGAGCGGGCGATGCGGATTGTAAATCGCTATGCCGAATCCTGCAAACAGTCGGGTTATCTCTTTCCGATACTCGATTCATGCAAGCATTCGACACCGATGCAGAAACGGAATCGGGTACATAAGGTCTGCCACCAAGTCAATAAGGAGTTGCGGCAGTTGGCCCGTCGGTTGGATATATCTGGAGACCTTACGACCTATGTTGCAAGGCACAGTTTTGCCACCGTGTTGAAGAAATCGGGGGTGAATATCGGCATCATATCCGAGGCATTGGGACATCATAGCCTAAAGACCACGCAGATTTATTTGGGCGCGTTTGAGAACTCGCAGATCGACGAGGCCATGCAGAATCTTTTATAAATAAATTAGTTGATCTATATGAATAGGTCAGCTAATTTATTTTTTTTATCTTTGCTAAAACTATAGTAATTCCGCTTGCTATGATAATTAAAAGGCTAAAATTACACAATTGGAAGAACTTTCAGAATGTAGAAGTTTCACTTTCTGAGAGGTGTTTTATAATAGGTGCAAATGCAGCAGGAAAATCAAATTTCATAGATGCATTGCGCTTTTTAAGGGATATTGCAAAGCAGTCGGGTGGGTTACAGACGGCTGTAGAAGATAGGGGCGGAGTAACTAAAATTCGTTGTTTGGCTGCGCGTACAAGTACAAATATTATTATTGATGTTGAGTTGGGAGAGCCTGATTCTGATATCTCGACTTGGAGATATAGACTTGATTTTGCTCATGTGGGAGGAGGAATTATGAAAAAACAGGCTGCGATTCTATCTGAAACTGTATGGCATAATCAAGCAATCATACTTCAAAGAACAAAAAGTTCGGAAGACGAAGATTCTGAAACTTTAAAATATACCCATTTGGAACAAATAACTGCTAATAAGCAATTTCGAGATATACAAACATTCTTCCAGAATATTGAATATTTAAATGTTGTTCCTCAATTGATTCGAGAATCTGGATCATATCTACAAACGCAGAGCAAAGAAGATTTTTATGGGCGCAACTTTCTTGAAAAGTTAGCAAAAATAAACGAACGAACGCGAACTGCATATTTTACCAGGGTTAATGAAATATTGAAATATGCTGTACCACAGCTAGATAAATTACAGTTTGTGAAAGATGATAATGGGGTTCCTCATTTAGAAGCGAGATATGTCCATTGGCGAGCACAAGGTAGTAAGCAACAAGAAATGCAATTCTCTGATGGTACTTTACGTCTAATTGGGTTCTTATTTGCCTTATTATATAGCTCTGGTGTTGTGTTATTAGAAGAACCCGAAATAAATTTACACGCTGGAATTGTAAAACAATTACCTGAGTTTATTTCAAAAATACAACGATATAAATCAAAACAGATAATTATAACAACGCATAGCTACGACATTCTAAGTAATGAAGGCATTGGAACTCAGGAGGTTCTAGTTTTAGAACCGACCAAAGAAGGTACCATTGTAAAAAGAGTTTCTGATATTCCTGAGATTAAAGCTATTGTTGATGCAGGATTTTCTATTGCAGATGCAACAATCTCAGCAACGACCCCACAAGATGTTGGTAAATTTACTCAGCTAACATTAAATTTCTAATCCAATGAATGCCGTAATAGTTGGTGAAGACCAGGTGACAAAAGAAATAATAAAAAGGTTAATTTCAATATATGCTCCGTTTTTAAATCAACTTAACGAGATACCCGCGCGAGGAAGTCAAGCCTTAAATTTTGATAATATTGTAAAATATAATCAACTAGCTTTAAGCATTCCTGTTATATTATTAACTGATTTAGATGATGCTTTATGTGCTCCAGCCAAAAAAAGCGAGATTCTGCATGGGATAGAACAGAATCCATTATTTATTATAAATATTGCTGTAGAAGAAGCTGAAACATGGTTAATGGCTGATAAAGAAAATTTTATATCATATTTCTGCGTTGAAGATAAAATTCCTATTGCTCAAATATGTAGAATGCATGGAAGAACCGAGAGAATAGAAACTATATATGAATATAAGCCAAGTTTATATATGATGAGAGAGGTTATCTCTACATCAACAAAACTTGCTATACGACAACAACTCACACCCAAAGAGGGTGCTAAGAAAGGGCCTGAATATAATACGGCAATGACCCCGTTTATTCAAAATATATGGAATCCAGAGAATGCCCGTTTAAACTCTTATAGTTTAGAGAAAATGATAAACCATCTTCAGGCTATTTCGCCATACAAATAAATTGACTGGACCGACTTTGTCGATGGGTCTTGTAACAACCCCTCGGCCAAAGTTGGTCCTATTTCTTTAGGGGATTATCCGATGGATTCGGATAGTCCCCTTTTCTTTTTCTTTGGTCGGCAGTTGCGGTTGAAATCGGAATTTTATATATTCGTTTAGACATATCATAAGTTTTGTCATGGAAATGAATTTTAAGGATGGCATCATTCTGCCTACAAAGGCGCTTCGAAAATGTGGACCATATTTAGAAAAATATTTTGGGATTACATTAGGCTATTTTAATGTAGAACTTGAAAAGTTTAGATATGAGGGGTCGGCATCATATGCTATTCAGAAAGACCAAGACATATATTTTCCCCTTCGTAATTTAAATTTTAAGGCATATTTGCAGGATGTTGATGGCCCAATGCTACCTATCCCATTGGGTGATGTGGCGTTACTTGTTGCATATATTATTATGGATAGGAAATATCCAGAGGAGGCATATCCAGAGTCTTTGGATTCCGATGACCGAGAGTGGGATGATATTTATCAAAATGATTGGTCCAAGTTGCTTGTTTTTATCGATGAAATATTGCAACGAGAAGAGAATTCGAAAAAATCGCGTAATACATCTATTACCATACGCACGAATGATGGTTTGCAGGATCCATTGGAAATTGAAAATAGTGGGAATTGGTTTTTTCGTTTGATCAAAAAGGAGTTTGCGTCTTATTTTAATATTAAAACTCCAGAAGAAGCAAGACAGGATTTATTAAGACAAAAACCATCGGTCGGCGCTAAAAAGCTGAATCCGATATATGATATCGTTATTTATGGTTTCTATAGAATGCTACACGAAGAAAATGTTATTCCAGAAAAACCTGATATACCTAATGAACTTTGTGAGCTAATTTATAAATTTACGACGTTTACAGGGTGCTATCCTAAAGAAAAGACAAAGGACGATATATTTAATCCGAAACGCATTCGTGCAGATATCTCCCATATAAAGAAAAAAGTTAGCATATTTGGTGAAAGTTATATTCCTAAATTCTCACCAATAGAGTTATCCTCCGTGCGCTACATGACGCAAGATATTTGCCCTCGGAGTTTGGACTAAAATTCGATATAAATAATATAGAGCAGGACAACAATGTTGCCCTGCTTTTTTATTGCATATTCTGCATTTTCTATGAAAGGTGTAAGTTGTTGATATTTACGGGTAAATAATAAGCGCAAAAGTCGTTTATATCCTTTACCTAAAATAGCACTTAAAACTGCTCAGAAACAACCATCTTTGCCGCCGTAAAACGAGGACGGAGCGTACGGCCGACTCAGCATTAAAATAATAAAATATAAAAAAATGGTTGTTAAATTAGCTTCAAAACGGGCGAATATCGCCTATCTGGAAGAAGCCGTTAAGAACGGCTATCACATGTGCATTGCACTCGAATATGACGGTAACTATTATTACCGAGTACGAGTGCATGAAGCAGATGCAACGGTCATGTTCCTGATGTACCTGAACGCCGAGGTTTATGCGACGGTACAGCAGATGCTGGGGTGCCAAACGATTTTGTCTGTTGCAACGGGCAGATTCAGCCTTTCACATGCCAATGGCTTGGTTGCATTCCGAGGAATGTCCCTGCTGAAAATGCGGATGCTCCGTGTGCTGAATTTCTTTTACAAGAATGTTTCACTTACCTATGCTCGATAACTGCATGAAAACAGAATTGCTAAACATTGCCAAAGGGCAATGCCTGACAGATGTCCTGCCCGCGATTCCCACTAACACGATCTTCGACAAGACCATCACGGGATGCGGTGCGACCCACAGCGAGATTGTAAATGCTGCACGCAATTCCATCATTATCGAACCGAATATCCCCGTAATTATCGGCAAGAAAGCGGACCATCCGTTTCTGTTCGCCGTGTACGAGGGCATAACGAAAGAGGATGTGAAAGCCTATCTTGCTGGGGAGCATGATGGCTATCGAAAAATCATTACGACGCCTGAAGGCTTCGACAAAAAGGTGCTTCCCGCCATGCGCGAGTTGGAAATTCCCGTCTATAAGGACTATTTCCTGCTGTTCGACGAGTGCGAAAAGGCCATACAGGATGTGGGCTACCGAGGCGACATCTATCTGCCTGTCGAGGATTTTTTCAAATTCGAAAATAAGGCGATGGTTTCGGCGACACCGATTATTCCGTCCGACCCTCGTTTCGAGGAGAACGGATTCAAGGTGTTGAAACTCGTTCCGACTTATGACAGCCGCATTGATCTGACGCTTTGTACGACCAACAACACGGTTGCAGTCATGCGGAAACTGTTGAAGCGTTTGGAAAACGAAACGGTCTTCGTGTTTCTGAACTCTACGGAAACCATCTTGAATTTGATTCTTGCTCTCAAACTGCAAGGACGAAGCAAAGTCTTTTGCAGCGAGAAGAGCGTGCGAAAACTCAAGCAGATGAACTTTACCGATGCCAGCGAAACCCTCGATGAATTGGCGTCCGTCAATTTCCTGACCAGCCGTTTCTATGCAGCTGTAGATATCAAACTGGACTACAAACCCCACGTTATCATATTGACGGATGTGTTGCGTGCACCCTTTTCGGCAATAGATCCGCAAACCGAGGTAGTGCAGGCCATCGGACGATTCCGTAACGGTGTGGCAAGGGCTTACCATATTGCCAATACAAGCGACAGTCTGCAATGCCAGACCCGCGAAGCTCTTGAGCACCGATTGATGAGTGAAGAACACATTTACAATCAAATCCTCCAGATACAACCTGATGGAGAGGATGAAGTGCAGGCGCGTTTCCAAGCCTTGAATGGCATGGATTATAAGCGGTTTGTAACGCGTGACGGGAAACGCAACCATTTCATGTGGGACAATGCGTGGGCAGATGAACAGATCAAGGCGTACTATCGCTATTCATCCACGCTGACAGCGGCCTATAAAACAGCTCCGTTCCAGTTGCAAGTCTGCACGGCCCATTACCCGATCACGGATGCGGATCGTTTGCGTCGCGAAAAAGCAAAAATGAATACCCGCGAATTGTGGCGAGAGGTGGTTGTGCAGCTCACAAAACTCCAAACGGGTCACTCCGATATCGAGCCTGCATTCCTGCAAGAAGAACTGGGGAATGAGTTTGCGACCATCGTACAAGCATTTACGATTCTTGGGGCCAAGCGGCTGGAAGAACTGGAATACAGCCGTAGCAAGATTGAAGCAGCGATGACCCGCGCAGAAGAAAACGTGCTGCTGACAGCTCCCAAGATACAGAATGCCGTTTATGCGCAATACAAGCCAGGGGATTTGGTCGCATGTTCGGAAATTAACAATTTCCTGCATCGGTTGATTGTGAACAACGGCATTCCGTTCAAAGGACGGGTGGACCGAAAGGTCGTGAAACTGTTTTTCGAGATCGATGACGACACGAAACGACTCGGAGGGCAAAAAGCTTTTCTACTCGGAAAAAAGATGTTCGAGTTTTAGGGGGCATCGGACCGACTTTGCAAAGGGGCCTTATATAAACCCCTTTGCGAAAGTTGGTCCATGCTATATGTACGAATAGACACTCCCTGTTTTTCGCCCCGCCCCCTTTTCTGATGGAAAACGAAATGATTGCCTATCACTTATAATGGGATTCCACATAAAACCGACTACCCCTGTTTAAGCCTGAAACCAATTCTCTGCATAGCATTGTTGTGATTATATATAGTTGGATTACAGCGTATATGTGACAAACATATACTCAAATCGCTATGTACGACACACAAGAAAAAGCCAAGCAAATGGTAGACATCCATGTCCTATGGGGACAAAGTTCGGTAATCGAGGAGTTAATCCAAGCGGGGAAGATCGACGAAGAGTACCTCTATCCCTTTAATGGGGAAGAGGTGTTGGAATGGTGGTTGGTGACATCATGGCTGGCCGATCGGTTGAGAGAACAGGGCGAAATCATCATCGACGAACTGGGTTGCCATTGGTGGGGACGAATGTCGAGCGGACAGGCCATCTACATGGATCATGTCATGCAGGAAATTTGCAGGGGGAATTGATCGATTCCCCTTGCAAATTCGCTCCTGATTATTTACTTTTGTGGAAACAACCAAATAAAGGCAAGAAAGACATGTAGCACAGAATAGATTATTACGCTTCAAAACGGGTTCCCCATCCTGTCCCGACCATATCATAAATCAAAACATTCGAAAAATGGGGACAATCAAGAATGCAGAGTTGTCGATGCAATCCGTTCGACGGCTATTGGAGCGTAATCATCTTGCCTACACGATTAAAGAGGGTGCCATCCTTTTCAATCGACGGTTCAATCGCAGAACGGGACAAAAATCCTACTATTACATCGGCTTCACGGAGGGCGGGCGGAAAATCGGCCGTCAAAACATCACGTTCGGTTGTGTAGATTACAATGTCTACGATGAGGACGATGTTGTGATGGGCACATGCTTCCGCAGCGCAATGTGTACCGACATGGCCTTTTTCGCGTTCCATTTCCACGACCTCTTTCGGCACTTCTATCCAATCGACGAGTACAACGATTGGAACAGATGACGGGCGACAGACTTTGCAGACGGACTGATGACCGACTGCAAGGTCTGTTTTTATGTAATGACTAAATAAATACGGCTATGCCTGCACCATAGAATTAAAAATATGAGCAACGACCCCGAAAAGGAGAAAAGGTTGTGCGTTTTCCGAAAATGTTTCCTAAATTTGTGAAACATACGAATTACGGGAAGCGTAAGTTTATTCTCGATGTTGAATCTGGTAAATTTAATTGTGATGAGAATAAGCAGACCTAATCTCTCGCCATATCCTTACGGATACAGGCGTGGGGTTGTTGCTTATTTTATCGCAAGGCTTTACCAGAGCCCAACATCGAAATGAGCGTACAGCCCTGCGCTTTCTTTTTTACTACTAACCTGCCGTTTGAAGGGCGAGACGGTGAAATTTTGTAAAATCATGGAATGGGACTTTTTGGCAGCGTCTGGAGAAGTCAAACGTGTGCAATGCAATGGTAAATGGGGCTTTGCCGATAGTATGAATAACTTAATAATACCATTGGAATATGATAATGCGCGTGATTTTCACGAAGGTTTAGCTTGTGTTTACATTCGATTACAAGGTTGGGGATTCATCAATATGCATAATCAACGAATCATTCCATTAGAATATAGTGATGCAGGCGATTTCCACGAGGGATTGGCAAAAGTTAAAGGCGGTAATTGGTGGTTTTATAAAACTATAAATGGGGAAGATATCGTACCATTAAGATTTAAATATGGAATGAAAGAGTCTAATTATCAACCAGAACAACTAAAAAGGATAACATGGCGAAAAGGACGTGTTTTTTATGGCTTTTTTAATTCACAAGGAGAAGAATTATTCATAGAGGAACTAAATGGGATTGGAGATATGCATGGGGGAGTAGCATGGTTTAAAGATCGTTTTGGATACTATGGTGTTCTGGATAAATATGGAAGAACTGTTGTTGAGCCAAGTTATAGTTGGATAGGGGATTTTCATGAAGGATATGCTAGAGTACAAAATAAGAATAAATGGGGATATATTAATACACAAGGTGTTAAAGTAACTCCTATTCAATATGATGATGTGGAAGATATACACAATGGAATAGCTAAAGTAAATAATAATGGGCAATATCAACTAATTAGATTACCAAAATAAAAGTTATCGTCTTTATTATTTTGACTTAGCCTATAGTGCTCACTATGTCAATAGGATTATTGAAGGAATATTAAAGAAAAAATACAAAAATGGGCCATGAAAAAGATTTTATTTTTGTTGTTAATATTTTCATATTCTTGTTCTTGGGCGCAAAGGGCTGATTGGAAAACTTGTACTCTCAAAGCAAGAAAAGTTATAACCTATCTAAATGGAAGCAAAATAAATGAAATAAAATCGAACATATCTATTACCATTGATAAATCCAATTATACTATCCGTGTTGGTAATCAGATATTCTATGTAGAAGGGAAGGAGGTTTTAAGTTCAAAAGAAATTTTATTTCAGTGCCACACATCCCAAAATGCAGAAAAATATGTCATAGGTTATAACGCTCAAACATATTTTATTCTCGTTGGAAAGCAGAAAGACGAAAAGGCGCTGATGTATAAATATTATTATTCGATAGACAAAAAAGACATAATTTTCACATATTGATTGCTATCTAATTTAGGACCGACTTGTTCAGAGGGGCTTCATATAGACCCTTTGAAAAAGTTGGTCCGATATCCCACACGATAGATAAGATGATGAAAAACAACTTGATAATCCTATTCGCCTTGCTGTTTATTGCATGTGGCACTCCCCGTCCACAACAGACCTATGATGAAATGCTGAACGATGTCGTAGAGAATTTCAATGTAGGGACAGTAGGAGGAGACAGTGTGCTGAACGTCTTTGTGCAAAAGGCAGAAGCTGATTCTGTTGCTCGAAAATATTCCAATCCAGCCATGAAAGAGGAGCTGATGCTTAACTTGATTTCCGAATATCTGCAAGCAGGACAATTCGACAACGCACAATGCTTATACGATAATATGCTGGAATATGCTACGGCGGAATACGGGGAGAATTCTCAAATGACGGCAATGGTCTATTTCGAGAAAGCGCATTTGTACGAACGCATGGGAAACCGTGACAATGCCATCCGAATGATGCTAAAGTCGGCAGCGGTGTTTGAAAGACTCCCTGAAAGTAGTGTAAACCACTATAAGGACGCCAATGAATATTTGAAAATGTGGATGAAAACAAACTAAAGCCTATTTGCTCCTGTCCAAGATTATTCTCCCAACCGAGGCTAAATATAAGAATAAGATTGTTATCGAACTGCGATGATGAAAAACTGGATGTTGGTTTTAGGGGGACTGCTGTTGATGAATTGTCAAGGCTGCAGTGTCAATCCTGATTCGACATGGATAAATGCTCTAAACGAGATAGAATTTCCTGTACAACAGGACAGCCTGCTCAATGTTTATTTCAAGTACAATCAAATCATAAATGGTTACGAGGTTACGGGACGATGGATGCCATTTGAGCCCCATAGCGAAACGGGCTATTTAATCATGAATTTCCGCGATACGATAAACGGGAATAGCTTTCAATATGTCAATACTGAAAAATACAATAGTTATGATACCGATAATATAACTTTCTCAAAAGATTTCGAGGGCTACCGAAATGGAGACGTCTATTATTTCGACTACTCATTTCCCGATGCAAATGATTCCAATGAGGATTTTAACAATTCGCCAATCGGATATCATACTCCGTTTCAGTTCCTCGATGTAAATTTTGACGGGGAAAAAGAATTGCTGATTAATGATTGGGGAAGATATCAAGGCGGGAATCACTATGCGGTTTATAAAATTACAACAGACGGATTGCTTTTGATGGATTATCCGCCATTTAACAGGATAAACAACAGCACGGAATTTAATGCCGAAACAAAACAGATTCGACTACAAGAATTCGATGGGGTGTTTGATTATAGTGTTGTCGTGTTTTCAAACTGTGCGACCCGAATAACAAATCGGGCAATTCCGACAAGATTAGCAAACGCGACCAGCGGATATATTTTGAAAAAATACTACCAACAGAAACAAACTGATTTTAGGCTCGATTCAATTTACCAATACGGCAATCAAGATTCTGTTTATGTCTATGGCATTGTCGGAAATAGATTGGCATTAAATCGATTCGATAGAATATCTCAAGGCTCTATAAAGAGATTAACATTAGATGAAGAATTGCATACTAATACTGGCCGTTAGCTTAATGATGCTTGGTTGTGGCAATAAACGGGTAAAACAGATTAAGCAAGCGGATGACGATTCAACGGAGCTGATAATCAAAACTCCTTATGATACCGTTGAAGAACTGTTTAACTATGATTATCAAAAAAGATATGAATCGATGATAACGCAGTAATTGTTAGGACCGACTTTGATAAAGGGACTTATAATAAGACCCTTTGAAAATGTTGGTCCGAAACAAGAGCAAGAAAAACGTAGATAAATGCAAGAGAACAGCAGCGATATGTTTGTAGTTGGATTGCATCGTATCCATAAAGGATGAGAAGAGAGCCGAGAAAATGCGGCTTTTTCCTTTGACTGCTGATATGCGAAAGAAGATTGCTTATCACCAATAGTCCACTGATGTTTAACCTTTGACTGTCGAATCAACCGAGAAGTCAACCGCCTTGTAAGGTAGAAAGCTAATGTGTTGAGCGCAAGCGGTGTACTCGCCTTTAGAGTACACGTCTGGGGGGCGTGTGGTCGCTGGTTCGAATCCAGTCACCCCGACTGAAGAAAAGGCTTGACAATCTGACGATTGCCGAGCCTTTTTCGTTTCTGGCAGGTTGTTCGCGCAGGGGCTTCCGACCCCGTTTTTGCGGCATTTTACGCAGGGTGTGTAAACCGTGGTGTAAACCGCCAAAAGGCTATGGACGCCACAATTTCAGTCATTTGCTTCAAAAGCAAGACCCTCGCCAACGGGGAGCATCCGCTCATGTTGCGCATTACGAAGGATCGCAAACGGACGATGAAAAGTCTGGGCGTGTCGGTCGATCCCAAATTCTGGAATTTTGACACCAACCAACCCAAACCCAACTGTCCGAATCGACAGTTGATTCGCCAGATCATGCTGAAATATGAATCCGAGTACAACGGGAAGATTCTGGCGAAAGAGATGAATGAGGAGGAATTTACCCCGCAGATGATTGTTGCCGAACAAAAGGAGCGAATTAAGACGGCAGACTTTGCAGACAGACAAATGACCGACTGCAGGGTCTGTTTTTATGTAGCGACTGAATAAATACGGCTATGCTTGCACCATAGAATCATAAATACGAGCAACAACACCCGAACGGGCAAGATGTTTTGCATTTTCCGCCGAATGTGTTACTTTTGCAGTAACATATTGAATACACGGAGAGTGTAGCTTATTCTCGTTGATGGAACGTAGGAAATTCTGATCAAGTAGAGAGGATAGGCAAACATCTTGCCGCGTCATATCCATTCGTGGATACGGCGTGGTGTTGTTGCTTATTTATCTACAAGGTTTCCTACGACCTCATCAACTGAATAAGTCTTCAGCACCACGCTTTCTGTTTCTTTAAACCCAAACTTTAACCGTCGTACGGGTGCTGGAACGACATCTTAAACTTTATAACCATGAAAAAATTGATTACCTTATTGGCCGCAATGGTGATTGCTGGTAGCGTCTCCGCTCAAAGCCAAACGGCTTATCTGGATCTTTACCAGCGTGGCAATGGACAGCATTTGAGAACTACTCTAATATTCAACCAAGAGCCTATTTATCTCGGGAAAAAGAATCTCGGAGAAGTTCTTAATATGTTGGCTGAATTGGGTTGGAAAGTAGACAAAACATTTGCTGTCCGACGTATCGGAATACCCATCACGCGGCATAAATTTCATATCATACTAAAAAAAGAATATCAAGTTGGAGAGAATCCATTTGAAGGATTAACCCTTACATACAATCTCTATTCATTTTCAGCGAATGATGAAGACTCTATTGCCATTCAACAAAAGAATGTCTTATTGTTTAAAAAGGCCATTCCTGATAACGCTTTTCAAAACAATCATGAACTTACTGAGTTCTCCATTCCTGAAGCTGTAACAATCATAGGCTCTTCGGCATTTTATAACTGCGAGAATTTAAGAAGTATTATTATTCCTCAAAAAATCACACACATTGGCAAATTTGCTTTTGGAGAATGTTACAAACTAAAAAACATTTACTGTAGGGCACTTACACCTCCTAGTTTAGAACCGTATGCGTTCTTGCACCTTTCTCATTCAGCCCAAATATATGTTCCGAAGACTTCGGTAGAACTTTATAAAAAAACCAAAGGTTGGGAGAAATATGCTAAACAGATTGTTGGCTATGATTTTTAGGTAGCTATTTATTTGATTGAGGATATGTTTGGACAGATTGTCTATATGCTGTTCTTTTACTCAAGTTTGTTCTATACTGTCTTAATCTGCTCATCGTTTAATCAACCACGGTTTCGCATTTGCGTGAGTTGTAAGTGATTTGTGAGCTAATCGTATGTTGCGTGCTGTTTATAGCGCTCGATCGCGTGTGGTCGCTGGTTCGAATCCAGTCACCCCGACTGAAGAAAAGGATTGACAATTACATGATTGCCAAGCATTTTTTGTTTTTTTGCCTGCCCATCGCCGCAGCCGTGGAACACAAATGGAACATGGAAAGGTTCCGTCGGGCGGGTTTCGTGGTCGGCGTTCCTGTCGCGGCGGTTGTATTTTTTGTATCTTTACAACAAAACGCATCACTATGAGAACGACACCTGACCGCATCACGGAGCTTCGGCCCGGGGAGATATTCGTATTCGGCAGCAACCTGGCGGGCATGCACGGCGGAGGTGCTGCCCGGTTGGCCAGCCTGAAGTTCGGGGCCGTCTGGGGACAGGGGGTTGGGCTGCAGGGAGAGAGCTATGCCATCCCCACCATGCAGGGCGGAGTGGAGACGATCCGTCCCTATGTGGACGAGTTCATCGGTTTCGCCCGGCAGCATCCCCGGATGACGTTTCTCGTCACGGAGATCGGCTGCGGGATTGCGGGTTTCACGCCCGCGGAGATCGCCCCGCTGTTCGAAGCGGCCCGTCGGGTGGAGAACATCCACCTCCCCGCGCGGTTCTGGGACGTACTCGGCCGGTGATTCGTTGTGTTCCCGCCGGGCGGAGCGCGCGGTGCGGCCCGGGCTTCAAGGACGCATTTTCGGGGTCAATTCGCGGGCTTTTCGCGGATAAATTCCTATCTTAGCACGGAATAATTCCAGTTTTACCGCAAAAACCAAGAACCGATGAAGAAGCTGTTTCTCTGTATGGCCCTCGGCCTGGCGGCGGAATGGGCGCTTGCCGCCGAGCCGCTGTGGCTGCGCGATGTGAAGATTTCGCCCGACGGGCAGCAGATCGCCTTCTGCTACAAGGGCGATATTTACAAGGTGGCAGCCGACGGCGGCAAGGCCGTGCAGCTGACCACGCAGGAGTCGTATGAATCGAGCCCCGTCTGGAGTCCCGACGGGACGCGGATCGCCTTTGCCAGCAACCGCGAAGGCGGTTCCGACCTATATGTCATGTCGTCCGAGGGCGGTCCCGCCCGGCGGATCACCTTCAATTCCGCCTCGGAGGTCCCCACGGCCTTCTCTCCCGATGGGGAATATGTTCTTTTCGTAGCCTCGATCCAGGATCCGGCCGCCAGTGCCCTGTTCCCGAAATCTTCGATGCCCGAACTTTATCGTGTGCCCGTGGGGGGCGGACGTGTCGAACAGGTGCTGGGCACTCCGGCCGAGGCGGTCTGCTTCGGCCGCGACGGCAGCTTTTTTCTCTATCAGGACCGCAAGGGCGGTGAGGACGAGTGGCGCAAGCACCATACCTCGTCGATCACCCGCGATATCTGGCTCTACCGCCCGGCCGACGGCAGCCACGTCAATCTGACGCAGCGAGCCGGCGAGGACCGCAATCCGGTGCTTTCACCCGACGGGGCGCAGGTCTACTTCCTCAGCGAGCGCGACGGAGGGTCGTTCAACGTCTACTCGTTCCCGCTGGACAACCCGGCCGAGGTAACTGCCGTGACCCATTTCCGCACGCATCCCGTGCGTTTCCTTTCGGTGGGTGACAACGGCACGCTGTGCTATGCCTACAACGGCGAGATCTATACCCAGCCGGCCGGCGGCAAACCCCGCAAGGTGGTGATCGACCTTACGCGCGACGATGCCGGGCAGGAGACCATCTTCCACTTCACCTCCGGGGCTTCGGACCCGGCCGTGTCGCCCGACGGCAAGCAGATCGCCTTCACGGTGCGCGGCGAACTCTTCGTGACCTCGGTCGAGTACGGCACGACGAAGCGGGTGACCGAGACGGCAGCCACGGAGAGCGACGTGACGTGGGGCGCCGACAACCGGACGCTGGTCTATGCCAGTGAGCGGGACGGCAAATGGGACCTTTATCGGGCGACGATCGTGCGCGATGAGGAGAAAGGATTCCCCAACGCGACGGTGCTCCGCGAGGAGCGGCTG
>ULWY01085914.1_pt1 | contig 15560 bp, 9 predicted proteins | sample 1960761 | NCBI WGS metagenome assembly ULWY01 (sample SAMEA4835824, study PRJEB28245) | human gut metagenome | biome: gut microbiome; material: fecal sample | place: Denmark | collected 2008
GGGATAAAGAAAAAGGTAAATTGCAAAGAGCTATAATTTCGTCAGTATCAATATATATTGCATCAATATTATTAGCAATTATTACAAACACTTCATCAACAACATATATAGAAGGAACAGGAATAAAAGGGTGGTTTGAGTCTGGCAATAGTATTAGTGCTGTTTTAACGTTATCAATATTTGTATTATTAAGTAATAAAGATAGAAATTATAGAAAAATAATTATAGGTGAAATAATTATAATGGGAATATTCCTATGTATGCTAATAGGAACAAGAGTAGGCTTATTGGGATTTATTATTGCATTGTTAGCATTTATATTTGCAGAGATTGTCGGAAAGATAATAAAAAAGACAAAGATTAATAAAAAAGTAATTGTTGGTGGGATTGGAGCAATAGTTGTAGTAGTTGTTGTCGTTACTCTTGTTGGCTCAAATACTTTAGAAAGAAGAAAACACTTACAAGAAATAGAATCAGATATAGTAGATGAATCAACAAGTCAAGAAGCACATATTACAGGAAGCTTAATGGAAATTAAAGAAAAAATAGATAATGACGAAATAGAAGATACATACATGAGCGAAGCACAAAGGAAGTCTTTATTAGAATTATATGATATAGCAAACAAGTGGGAAATAAGCAATAATGATCAACGTATGCAACAATTAATATACAATGCACTTCTTGTAAAAAATCAAGCTAATCCATTATTAATAATATTTGGAAATGGATATATGAACCAATATAGAGAATTGGTATTAGAAATGGATATACCAGCTTTCTTATTCAATTTTGGAATATTAGGATTTATATTATATTTTGGACCATTTTTAGCGATTTTTGTATATGGAATATATTTTGGAATAAGAAAAATAAAAAGTATCGATTCAGAATACATAATGTATGTGTTAGGAATAGGTTTAGCTTTTGCAATTTCTGTATTTTCTGGATATGTATTCTTTAACATGTCAGTATCTACAGTTATAGCGGTTATATGCGCATTATTAATAAATAAAATATTTGCTATAAAAAAAGAACAAGAAGAAGCAAAATAAAAAGTATAGGAGATAAAATATGAAGAAAATTCTATTTGGAATAACTAGCCTTACATTAGGAGGAGCAGAAAAGGTTCTAGTTGATTTAGCAAATGAATTAAGCAAAAAATACGATGTTACAATACTTACAATATATGCAAAAGGTGAATTCGAGAAAAAATTAAATTCAAAAGTAAAATTAAAAAACATATATGATTTTCAGTTTAATGATATGTCAAACATTAAGAAGAAGATTACAGCTTTAAAATTATTACTATTTAAAAAGCATTTTTACAAGAAATATATCAAAGGTGATTATGATATAGAAATAGCCTTTCTAGAAGGGCCAATTACAAGGCTTTTTGGAGTAAAGAATAAAAATACACGAAAAATTGCATGGGTACATAATGATATTACTCAAGTATTTGGAAAGGATATTAAGGCAAAACTTAAAGTGGCTATAGATAAAAAGACATATGGAAAATATCAAACTTTAGTATTTGTAAGTAAAGACAACCGTGATAAATTTACAGAAATTTATAAAGATGTAAGAGATGAATATTTGCAACCAGTACATAAAAGAGTTATATATAATTACATAAATCCACAAAATGTTATAGAAGGTGCAGAAGAAAATATAGAAGACTCTTTAAATGATAAAACAACTACATTTTTAACCGTAGCAAGGCTTACTAAACAAAAAGCAATAGATAGAATTATTAGGGTACATAAAAAACTTATAGATAATAATTTTATGCATGAATTTTATGTAATAGGAGATGGCCCAGAAAGGGAAAACTTAGAAAAATTAATACAAGAGCTAAATGTCAAAAATACATTTCATCTTTTAGGTAAGAAGGAAAATCCATACCCATATATGAAACAAGCACAATTTTTCTGCTTGCTTTCTGAATTTGAAGGATATGGAATGGTAATAGAAGAGGCTAAAATATTAAATAAGCCAATAATAATAACAGATACAGCAGCAAGGGAAGCAGTACAAAATTATGAGAATTCTATAATTGTTAACAATAATGAAGAAGCTATATATGCTGAAATTAAAGAAGTGCTACAAAAGAAAATAAAAAGCTTTTCTAATAAGCAAGAAAAGTATGATAATAGTAAGATAATCACAAAATTAGAAAAACTTTTTGAAGAAGAGGTAAAAACAATAAATATATAAAAATGTGAGGCATAATTATGAAATTATCAATTTTAACAGCGACTTTTAATAGAGGAGATTTATTACAGAGATTATATGAAAGTATAATAAATAATTTAAAAACTAATATAGATGTAGAATGGCTAATAATGGATGATGGATCAAATGATGATACAGAAAAAATTATTAGTAACATGAGAGATGAAAATAAGATTTATATAAGATATTTAAAACAAGTAAATCAAGGTAAAATGGCAGCAATCAATCATTTGATGGACTACGTAAGGGGCGACTTAATAATCGAATGCGATTCTGATGATTACTTTGCAGAAAATGCATTTTTATATCTAAAAGATGCATATGAAGAATCTAAATATGAAAAAGACTTATATGGATTATGCTTTTTAAAGTATGACCAAAATGGTAATAATATAGGAAATGAATTTAAAAACCAGAAAACCACAATGTTTGATTTGTATTTTAAAGAATTAGAAGATGGCGAGAAGGCAATAGCTTTTTTTAAAGACAGAAGAAAAAATTATAGTTATGAATTAGAAGGCGAAGAGAAATTTGTTACAGAGGCTAGAATGTATCATAAAATGGATTTAAAATATAGGATAAAATGTTATAATGAACCAATTATGATATGTGAATACCAAAAAGATGGGTATTCAAAAAATATAGACAAAGTATTTAAGAAAAATCCCAAGGGTTATCTTAAATATTTCGAAGAAATTCTAACAATGCAAGATATGGTAGGAGTACCTTTTAAGAAACGACTATATGTAATTAAACATTATATTTTATTTTGTGTACTTAATAAAACAAAGCCAAATTTAGCTAGTATGAAAGGCTTTTTGAATAAAATTTTAACAGTATTACTATATGTGCCAGGTTTTATTATGACAAAGAAGAGATTTAGGTAGGAGGTTTTCGTATGGAAAACAAAAAATTATCAGTTATTATTATTGGAAATAACAATATAGATGAATGTTTAGAGCTTATTTATAAGCAAAGCTATATTAAGGATATGGAACTAATAGTATTGTATAAAAATGCAGTAGAGCAATTAAAAGAAAAATACACAAATGTAAAATTTTTAAATAGCAAAAATAATATATTTTTAACGTTAAGTGAAAACAAAGAATTAATAAAAGGAGATTATATAGCTATTTTAAATGATGAGGATTGTAGTTCTATAGATTACTATAGATGTATGGTAAATAAAGCTATATCAGAAAATGCAGATATAGTAATGAGCAATGTTGTATTACAATATAATGATGGAGGAAAAGCCTTCCTAAATCTTATGGAGAGTACATTTAAAGACTTGGACAATGGAGAAATATTAAATGAGTATTTAAAGCAAGAGGGCATAGCAGCTTTTTGGAGTATTTATGGTAATAAGGTTTTTTCTAAAGAATTATTGGATAAAGCTTTAGAAAAAATTTGTGATACAAATAATAATATTCAATCATTTTATGCATTAGCTATAATTTTTGCATATAGTAAAAAGCTAAGAATAACTGATAACGAAGTTCTATTTTATAGTATAGAAAAAGAAAGAGGATTAGATTGTACAAAATCAATTCTAAATAATAATATTATTACAGATGAAGAAACAATTAAAAATGTAAATGAAAACTTTGATTATTTAGCAGATTTCTTAAAAGAAATGCAATTATATGAAAGATATAAAGAAGAGTTAGAAAATTGGAAAAAATTATATACAGATGAAATAGAAATAAAGAAAATGAATATAGTAACAAAAATAAAAACAGCTTGGAATGATAAATTAGATAAGATAAAAAGAGAAATATTAAAAGAAAATACTAAAGTTGTAAGTTTTGATATATTTGATACTTTAATAATGAGACCTTTTTGGAATCCTATCGACTTATTTACATTTTTAAACGATTATTTTAGAGAATTAACAAATACAGAAACTGGAATAGATTTTTCTAAAATAAGAGTAAGAGCAGAGGAGCAAGTAAGAAAACAATTAGAGAAAAATAATAATAAAGAACAAGATATAACATTAGATGATATATATAATGAAATTAAGTTAGAAATAGACACTGATGAACAGATTTTAGATAAAGTGAAAGAAAAAGAGATAGAATTAGAAATAAGATTTTGCAATACTAGAAAAACTGGAAAAGAATTGTATGAGCTTGCAAAATATTTAAACAAAGAAGTTATTTACACTTCAGATATGTATTTACCAGAATCAGTCATAATGCAGATACTAACCAAAAATGGATATGAAACAAATAGAATATACTTATCAAGCAAAATTAAATTAACTAAATTTAAAGGAGATTTATATACAAAAGTAATTGAAGACTTATCCATTGCTCCAAACGAAATGTTACACATAGGAGATAATTATTTTTCAGATTATGAGAAGGCTTTAGAAAAAGGTATAAATGCTCAATTTTTGCCAAAAGCAGTAGATGTATTTTGTAATGAGAATATTACAAATAATTTAGGAAAAATCTTTTTAAAGAATATGCCAATATGGGAAAACACATCTAATGCACTTAATTTTTTAGGAATTAGATGTATGCTAGGACTAGTTGCTAATAAATATTTTGACAATCCATTTAGAACATTTAATAATTTAACAGATTTTAATGCTGATGCAAAATTAATTGGATATTATGCGCTAGGAATGCACCTATTTGGAATAGCTAATTGGCTTTTAAAAGAAACGATTGAACAAAAATATGAAAAAATTGTTTTTTGTGCGAGAGATGGATATTGGATAATGAGAGCATATCAAACTCTAAAAAAAGTATATAATAATACTCCAAAAGAGGAGTACTTATATATTTCAAGAAGAGCATTAATTCCTGCTACTTTGCAAAATAAATTTGATTTTTACAAATTAGCTGAGCTTATTGATATTTATAAATATACGCCAAAAACGATTTTAAAATATTTTAAAGATATCTTAGAAAATATAGAAAATATAGAAAATTTAGATGAAGAATGTAATAAAGTAGGTATAAACGCAAATAAAAAATTTGAATCACAAAATGAATTCTATATATTTATGAATGTTATAATGGATAAATTTTATGATAAAAATAAACATTTAAGTATACTTGATACTTTAACTAAATATTTTTCTAACATATTTAGTGGAAATACTTGTATTTTTGATATAGGATATAGTGCTAAGCCAGAGATGTATCTATCTAAATTATGTAAAAAACCAATAGATACTTATTTTGTTAATATAAGTAATGAAGAAGCTTTTAATCATGCAAAAATTGGAGAACTTAAATTAAGTACTTATTTTGATTATAGACCTGCTATTACAGGCGTAATTAGGGAATCATTAATGTCAACTGCGGATCCATCTTGTATAGGATATAAAGTAAGTGAAGATAGTGAGGTGTCTCCTGTATTTGAGGAAAGACAAACAACATATAAAGAAAGATTTGTATTTGATGTAATGCAAAATGAAGCAATGAATTTTATAAAGGATCTTGTAAATATTTTTGGTTCTGATATTGAAATATTATATTATCAAAAATATTATATATCATTACCTCATGAAATGTATATTCATTCAGCAACTGAGTTGGATCAAGAAGTTTTAAGAAATATAAATTTTGAAGATGCGGTTGGTTTAGGTGATAAGATAGATGCAATACATGAATGGAATAGAGAAATGAAAGATAAGAACCAAAAGAGAAGCATAGATATTTTTGATGAAGACAGAATAGGTAAATTAGAAAATGAAATAAAAAGAACAACTGAAGAGAATGAAAAAATAAAAATGCAAATTCATAAACAAGAAGTAGCATTAAATACACAAATTGAGGAGCAGAAAAAAGAACTACAAAATATATACAATAGTAAACGATGGAAATATTTTGATAAGATAAATAAACTATTAGGAAGAAAATAATACTATTGTATTATAGCTTGACAAAACAAAGGATAAACTATAATATATGAATGAAAAAACAGGAAAGGTGTTAGATTATGATAAAAGAACAAAAAAAATTATCTATAATAGTACCAGTATACAATGCAGAACAATACATGGAAAAATGTTTAGATAGATTATTAGAACAATCATATAAAAATATAGAAATAATTATTGTTAATGATTGCTCTAAAGGAAATTGTGAAGAAATTGCAAATAAATATAAAGAAAAAGATAGTAGAGTAAAATATATAAAACATGAAGTAAACAAAGGGTTATTTCAAGCAAGACTTACAGGTTCAAGCATTGCTACAGGTGAATACATTGCCTTCCTTGATAGTGATGATTATGTTTCAATAGACTATTACAGGACGTTAATGAATAATATTCAAGAAAATAATTCTGATATAGCAATGGGAAATATGGTACTTGAATATGATAGTGGAGAAAGAATTGTTTATAATTTGTTTAATGCAAAGCATTTAAATTTAACAGGAGAAGAATGCTTAAAAGCTTACTTTGACCAAGAAGGTTTGTCTTTTGATTGGCATACTATTTGGAATAAAGTATATAATATAGAAATTTGGAAAAAAGCCTTAAAACACTATAAAAAGATAACAACACATTTACTTATGACTGAGGATTTTGCTTTTTCTACAGTGCTATTTTATTATGCTAAAAAACTTACAAATGTAGAAAATGATTGTATATATTATTGTAAACATGAAACAACATCAACCTCAGTAAATGACTTGAAATTTAGCAAATTTAATAAAAATATAACAGATATTACAACATCTTTTAATTTTATAGAAAATTTCTTAAAAGAAGTAAATATCTATGACAAATATAAATACAAATTTGAAAAGTGGAAATCTTTGTATACAAAACAACAAAGAACATATGTAGCAAACTCTAGTATGTCAAAAGAAGAAAAGGAAAAAGCCGAAAAATTAATAAAAGAGTTTTGCCCAGATGCAGAAGATATAAAGAATTCAGAATATATTTATAGTGTTACAACTAAATGGGATGATAGACTAGAAAATATGAAATTAGCAATATGTGACAAAAATATAAAATGTGTTAGTTTTGATATTTTTGATACATTAATTTCAAGACCATTTTTTATACCAACAGATTTATTTATATTATTAAACAAATATTTTAGAGAATATACAAATACAAAATCAGGTATGGATTTTTCTAAAATAAGAGTTTCTTGCGAACAACTAGCAAGAGAAAAATATGAAAATGATAAATGTCAAGAAATTACACTTGATCAAATATATGATACTATAAATAAAGAATATTATATTGATAAAGAAGTATTAGAAAAATTAAAAGAAAAAGAAATAGAATATGAAATAAGATTTTGTAATAGAAGAAATGTAGGATATGAATTATATTCTCTTGCACTTGCTATGGGCAAGAAAGTTATTTTTACATCAGACATGTATCTACCAAAAGATGTAATACAAAAGATATTGGATAAAAATGGATATGTGCAAAATGATAAACTTTATTTGTCATCAGAAATTAAGCTTACAAAAGCAAGAGGTGCTTTATATAAATATGTTTTAGATGATATGAAATTAGCAGAAAAAGAATTATTGCATATAGGGGATAATTTCCAATCTGATGTAGAATCACCTAAAAAACTTAATATTAATGCATGGCATTTACCAAAGGCAACTGGAGTTGCTTTGGACAAGCAAGAAGTTAATAATTTTGCTAAAATGTTTACACAGAGTATGCCATTTTGGAGAGATAATGGAACATCAATGAACTTTATAGGAATCAGAACAATGATTGCTATGGCGGCTAATAAATATTTTGATAATCCATTTAGAACTTTTAATAAATATTCAGACTTTAATGCAGATCCATATATAATAGGATATTATATATTAGGAATGTACATGTTTGGAGTAACAAAATGGTTATTAGATGAAACTCAAAATAGAAATTACGAAAATTTAGTGTTTATGGCAAGAGATGGGTATTTACCTATGGAAACATATAAAATAATGAAAAAATTTTATAAAAATGTACCACAAGAAAAATATTTATATGTTTCTAGAAAATCATTAATACCAATAACAATAATGAATAAATTAGATTTCTACAAATTACCAGAATGTATTAATGTAACAAATCATTCTCCTAAAGATATATTAAAATATGTAAAAGATTGTATCACAGTAGATGGTAAGAATGTAGAAGCAATATTAAAAGAACATAATATAAATGCAGACGCAAAATTAGAAACAATAAATAACTTTAACAAGTTTATTAAAGTTGTAATTGATAACTTCTACGATGAAGAAAAACATTTAAAAAATTTAAGTATCTTAAGAAATTACTTTAAAGAAATGTATAAAAATCATTCTGCTAATTTTGATATAGGATATAGTGGAAGACCAGAATTATTCTTATCTAATTTATGTGAAGAACCAATAGATACATTTTTCTTAAATATAAATATGGATGAAGCATTAAGACATGCAGACATGGGAAAATTTAAGCTAAAGACATTTTTTAGTGGTAAACCATCAGCAACAGGCTTTGCATATGAAGCGATGTTGTCAGCTTTAGCTCCATCATGTGTTGGATATAATATTTCTGCTAATAATGTAGAGCCAATATTCGAAAAATATGATAAAACATATCAAGAAGAATTTATTATTGGAATAATGCAAAATGCAGCTGTAGAATTTGTAAAAGATATTACAGACATTTTCGGAGAAGAAATAAAAGAACTATATTATGAAAATTATTATATTTCATTACCTATAATGGCATATATTAATTCTTCTAAACAAATAGATAAATCAATTTTTGATGCAATATATTTTGAAGATAATATAAGATTAAAAGAGCCTGTAAAAATGACAACAGAATGGAACAAAGAATTAGGATATAAAAATCAAAGAACTATGGATGAATTAATTTATGGCTTAACTACTGTTAACTGGAATAGTAATAGGTATTTAGACTATAATGAACCAGATTTAGAACATCATAGTAAACCAATTAGATTTATATATTATTTATTGTTTGATAGAATAACTTTTAAAAGAAGAATGAAAGAAATATTTAAAAATCATAAAGGAATATTAGCAGTAGGAAAACGTTTCTATGCAGCTGGAAGAGGAGCAAAAAATGTTATATATAAAGGCGTTCATAAGATAAAAGGAGGACACAAGAGTGAAAAATAATGAAGACTATGCAATAGAAGTACAGGATGTATATAAAACATTTAATGTATATTTAGATAAAGCGAATAGTCTAAAAGAAAAAATGTTATTTTGGAAAAGAAATAGGAAAGAAGTAAGAGAAGTCCTTAAAGGAATAAATTTAAATATAAAAAAAGGTGAGGCAGTAGCTTTAATAGGTGTTAATGGAAGTGGTAAATCTACATTATTAAAACTTATGACAAAAATAATTTATCCAAATAAAGGGAAAATCTTAATAAACGGAAAATTAACTTCTTTATTGGAATTAGGTGCAGGTTTCCACCCAGATTTTTCTGGAAGAGAAAATATTTATTTTAATGCTTCAATTTTCGGATTAACTAAAAAGCAAATTGATGCAAGGTTAGAGCAAATTATAGAATTTTCAGAACTAAGAGATTATATAGACAATCCTGTTAGAACATATTCTTCAGGTATGTTTATGAGATTAGCTTTTGCTGTAGCTATAAATGTAGATGCAGATATTTTATTAGTTGATGAAATATTATCTGTTGGAGACCAACACTTTCAAGAAAAGTGTATAAACAAAATGAAACAATTAAAAGCAGAAGGAAAAACAATGGTTTTTGTTACACATAGCTTGGATTCTGCTAAAGAATTATGTGATAGAGCAGTATGGCTAAATAAAGGTGTTATAAAATTAGATGGTAATACAAATGAAGTTATAGAACAATATATTAAGGAAACAGCATAAGAGAAGGGAGTAACAAATGAATTTTTTTAGATCATTATATGAATATAGGGAATTATTAAAAACAAGTATTAGTAAGGACGTAAGAGGAAAATATAAGAATTCTGTATTAGGAGTAATATGGTCATTTCTAAATCCTCTTTTACAAATTGCTGTATATGCTATAGTTTTTCCACTTATTATGAGAAGTAATTTACCAAATTACACCGTTTTCTTATGTTGTGGTTTAATACCATGGAATTTCTTTTCTACTGCCACATCTAGAACATCTTATACAATGATTGAAAACGGAAACATTATAAAAAAGGTATATTTCCCAAGGGAAATTTTGCCTTTATCTGTAGTAACAAGTGAAGCAATTAACTTTATTATTTCTACAATTATTATATTAGCTTTTGTACTAGGATATGGAATGGGACTTAGTAAATACATAATATTTTACCCATTAATTTTAATAGTCCAATATTTCTTATTAATAGGAATTTCATTTATTGTATCTAGTGTAACTGTATATTTTAGAGATTTGCAGCATTTTATTGGAATTGCATTACAACTTTTATTTTATGCAACACCAATTGTATATGCGCCAGATTCAATACCACAAAACTTTCAATGGATATTACAGTTTAATCCAATGACATATATAATAAATGGATATAGGGATATATTTTATTATCAAAGAACTCCAGATTTTGCGTCATTAGGAATTGTTTTAGCAATTAGTATCGCGTTATGTGTAATTGGATATTTTATATTTAAAAAATTGCAAAAAAGATTTGCTGAAGAGATGTAACCTATAAAATAAGGAGATTGCTTGATGGAAAAATTCGAATTTTCTTTAGAACCAGGAATAAAAAGATATGAATACAGAGATTATATGGATCAAGATCCTATAATCTCTGTTGTTGTACCATTTTATAATAGTGGAAAGTATATTGAACAAACAATAAACTCTGTCTTAAATCAAACTTTTTCGTATTATGAGATATTAATAATAGATGATGGCTCAAAGGATGATGAGTCATTAAAAAAATTAGAAGAAGTTCAAAAATTAGATAATAGAATTAAGGTTTTTCATAAAGAAAATGAAGGCTTGGCTGCAACAAGAGATTTTGGAGCTGCTAAATCTGCAGATACTTGTAAGTATCTAATGTTTTTAGATGATGATGATTTAATTGAACCAACTTTTTTAGAATGTGCATATTGGACATTAGAAACTAATTCTGAAGCTGGGTGGGCTTATTCTGATTCTGTAGGTTTTGGTACAAGAGAATATACATGGAATAAGTATTTTAATTCTGAAAAATTAAAAGAGGAAAATGAATTAATAGCAGAGGCTTTAGTCAGAAAAACAGATTTTAATTTAGTTAATGGGTATGAATTAAGAGAAAAAGCAGTAAACGAAGATTGGAACTTTTGGCTTAAATTATTAGCTAATGGGAAATATCCTGTACATATGAGTTTTTACGGACAATGGTATAGAAGAAAAGATACTGGTGAATTACAAAAATCTAAAGATAATAAAGATAGAGCTTTGCAAATAGTAAATGAAACAGCAAGTAAAATTAAAACAAACGTAGAAGCAATTCAATATCCAAGGTATAGCTATAACTATGATATTATTCCGGAAAGTGTAAAAGGAATTATAGTACCAAAAGTAAAAGACTCTACAGAAAATAAAATTAATATATTAATGATATTTCCATGGATGATAACTGGAGGAGCAGATTTATTTAATTTAAATTTAGTAAAAGGCTTGGATAAAAATAAGTATAGTATTACAATAATTACGACCGAACCAAATGAAAATGTATTAAGACAATATTTTGAAAAATATGCAACTGTATATGATTTAACTTCATTTATCAATCAAAAGTATTGGCCAGCATTTATAAATTATATAATAGAAAAAGAAAACATAAATATTATTTTTAATTCAAATAGTAAATTTGGCTATGGAATTTTACCTTATATTAAAGCAAAGAATCCTAATATATCAATTATAGACTATGTACATATGGAAGAATGGTATAACAGAAATGGTGGATACTCTAGATATTCTGCTATGTATGATGGTGTGATAGATAAAACATTAACATGTAATGAAAATAGTAGAAAAATACTAATAAATCATTTTGAAAGAAAAGAAGAGGAAGTACAAACTGTATATATTGGCGTAGATGAAGAAAAGTTTAACCCAGAGAAATACGAGAGTAAAGATATATTAATAAAAAAATATTTAGGAGAGAATACAGATAAGAAAATTCTTTCATATATTTGCAGAATTTCCGAACAAAAAAGACCTATGTTATTATTGGAAATAATAGCAAAATTAAAAGAAGTAAGGCAAGATTTTAAAGTATTGGTTGTAGGTAATGGCAATTTGTTTCAAAAAATGCAAGAAAAAGCTAAGCAATTAAACTTAATGGAGTATATAGTCTTCTTAGGAAGTTTGCAAGATACAGCAGAAATTTATAAAATAAGTGATATAACAATAAATTGTTCAATAAAGGAAGGACTAGCACTAACTGCATACGAGTCTTTAAGTATGGGAGTGCCAGTAGTTTCTAGTGATGTAGGAGGACAAAAAGAATTAATTACACCTGAGGTAGGCGAAATAGTACCTCTTTTACAAAATGAAGAAGATATTTATTTAGAATCATATAAAGAAGAAGAAGTTCAAAATTATGTGGTTTCTATAAATAAAATTTTAAATAATTTAGAGTATTATAAAAATAATGCAAGAAAAAAGATTTTAGATAATTTTACAATAAATAAAATGATTGAAAAGATGTCTAAAATCTTAGAAGAAACATATAAAAATCCAAATGAACAAAAAATAGAAAATGGTAAAAATCTAAGTAATAATATAAATTTAACAAAAGAGTTAATTACTCTAAATTTAAAAAATGATGAAGTGGAATATAAATGGGAATGCTCAGAATATGAAAAAAAGGCATATGGACGAGCTTATTCTATTAAAGGCATGAATTATAAAAAAGAACTATTAAAAGAAAAGTTATGGAATATTGCATTGTGGAGAGGTGCAGTTAAGATATATCATAAATTTAGAGGAAGATAATGCATGGAGGAGAAAATGAAGGAAGGTAAGCTTAAAGGGATTATACAATTTTTAAATAAGCATTTATTTGCAATAAGTTTATTTTTAGGTATATTCATTATTTTAGGCCTAAGATTAAAATATATTGCAGATGGCAATTTTTTAGGATTTATAAATAGGGAAACAGATATTATATACAATGTAATATTTTTAGTTGGAATAATAGCACTATTTTATTATAATTTGAAAATAAAAAATAAAAGATTATGGATTACATCAATTGTAGTTGGATGTGTATTTGCTGTATTATATTATTTTGGAGAGCTTCAAAATGATTATATTCATTCATATATTCCAACAAGTAAAAAATTTATAATATACTCTTTTATAAAGTTATTTACATATTTTGCTTTATTTACGAATTGTGTGGTAATTTTATTTAATAAACTACCAGTTTTAGCAAGTAAATTTAATACCAAAAAAGAGTGGAAACTATTTACAAATAATAAGAAGTCATTATTTGTAGTTGCTTTATTATTCTTTATATCATATTTGCCATATTTCCTATATTATTTTCCAGGAAATATAAATACAGATAATATAGGAAGTTTATATCAAATAACAGGAATAAAACCATATTCTAATATGCAACCAATAGTATATACATTAATATATGGTGGACTTTGGAACTTAGGTAAAATGATATTTGGTACATCAACTGCAGGTGTTGCAACATATACGGTATTTCAGATGTTATATACAAGCATAGTTTTTTCTATAATTTTATATTATATGGCTAAAAGAAAAATAGATTTAAAATGGAGAATAATTACATTTTTATTCTTAATTTTAAATCCATTAAATGCTTGGTTTGCCATTAGAAGCGAGAAGGGAATAATATTTCATTTAACATTAATATTAGTAATAATAGGAATAATTGATATTATTCATGAAAAAGAAGAGTTCTTTAAGAAAAAGTGGAAACCTATTTTACTTGGGATTATCACGATAATGATGATATTCATAAGAAATAATGGTATATATACTTTAATATTGACCTTACCATTTTTAATAATAGCATGTAAGAAAAGTTGGAAGAAAATATTAATCCTTTTTGGAGTTGTATTAATATTTACACAAGTAGTACAGGGTCCAATTTTTAAGGCATTAAATATAAATTATTCTAGCCCAGGAGAGGTATTATCTATTCCAATGCAACAATTTGCACGAATTTCAAAATATGCAGGGGATAGACTTTCAGAAGAAGATAAAAAAGTAATAAAACAATATTTCCCAGTAGATACAGAAGAGTTAGTAAATGAATATGTTCCATGGTTTGCAGATCCAACTAAACACAATTTTTCAACAGAAGAATTTGAAAAAGACAAATTTACATTTATTAAACAATATATAAAATTTGCGTTTAAATATCCTGTTCAAACAATATCATCTTTAGTATTTAATACAGGAATAAATTATAGTCCTAATTTTAATGCATGGAGTCTTGTACGAATGTATGGAACAGAAACAGAGGACGCATATATTACATGTAATAGTTCAGAGCCAGAATTACTAGAAGAATTTATTAGTAAATATCCAATTGAAGAAAAGAAACTAGTTAATTTTGAATTTTTAGATAATTTGAACGATTTATTAATTAAAGGTAACATACCAATATTTTCAATACTTATAAGTAATATAGGGTTCTATTTTTGGATATTAATTTTATGTTTTGCATATTGTATTTATATAAAAAAATATAGAAATATGGTTATGCTACTTCCAATTTTAGGACTATGGGCAACAGCTGTAGCAGCACCAATGGTAGATTTAAGATATATATATTCAATGGTTTTAACAGCTCCATTATTTATAGGGGTAATAATTAAGGATTCAAAAGAAATAAAGGAAGAGTAAAATGAAAGACATAATAAAGAAATTTTTAAATAAAGAAGTAATAATGTATATAATATTTGGAGTATTAACGACATTAGTAAATTTAATTGTTTCATTTGTATTAGAGGGAATTGTACATATAGATGGAGCTATAGCTAGTGCGATAGGAATAGTATGTTCGGTGTTATTTGCCTATTTTACAAATAGAAAATGGGTCTTTAATACTAAAGCAAAAGGTTTTAAAGAAAATTTTAAGGAATTTATTAAATTTATCTTAGGAAGAGCAGTAACAATGATAATTGAACAAGGAGGAGTGGTAATTTTTTATAGCTATATGAACTTACCATTTATGCCTGTAAAATTGTCATTAACAATTATTGTAATAATATTAAATTTCTTTTTTAGCAAATTTTTTGCATTTACCAAGAAAGATGAGGAAAAATAATGGATACAGATATGCCTGTAAAGAAACAAAATAAGGTAAAAAAATTTATTAAAGAAAACAAAGTTAATATTTAT
>ULWY01040693.1_pt1 | contig 15522 bp, 13 predicted proteins | sample 1960761 | NCBI WGS metagenome assembly ULWY01 (sample SAMEA4835824, study PRJEB28245) | human gut metagenome | biome: gut microbiome; material: fecal sample | place: Denmark | collected 2008
GTGTTAAATTTTCTACTTCTAATAGTGCCATTTTCTCCTCCTAAATTGCGGTCAATATGTAATTTATATTTCTATAAAACCATTTCTACTCCATAACCAAAGTGGAGTGTGTACATCTATAGGCTTATACTTCGTATCTTTTAATATCTCCTGCCATCTTTTTATTACAATTGATTGCACATTGCTAGAATTAAATTCCTCATTACTAATTAATCCTAACTTTAATGTAGCTTTACACACATGTGTATCTGGTGCTACTGTTAGATGGTCTATATTTTTATATTTTCTATCTGTATATTGATAAATTACATATAACCAATAATTACATATTTTTGTCCCTGATAAATACGGAAATTTTTTCTTATTTTTTACTTGAATAAACTCTCTAATTTTATCTACATCATTATCGAACATATCAAATAATTTTCTTATATCCCCATCAAATAGTTCTATAAAAGTATTGCATAGTTTTAGCCAAATTTCGGTTTGTTTCTGTTTTTGTAACGCTACTTTATATTTTGTTAATGCCTCTTGTACATCTTCAAATTTTTTGGCTACGCATTTCTTTGGTTCAAATACAAATTTTGTTTTACTATCCTGATATGTTTGTAATGCACTTTCCCATAATTTATATGAATTTCTTTGATAATTTAATGCCATCGGTAATGTAAAATATAAATAATTTTCTAGTGACGCTTTTTCTAAGTTAGGATTAGCATCTTCTGGCATTATCTCTCCTCCTAGTTTTCCTTCTTTATACATTTTAATTAATTTTTCTACTTTAGCTAATATTTTTTCTTTTTCCATATTTACCTCTCTTTATTTTACATATAGATTATACAAAGTTTTTTAGAGTTTAGCAATGCTTTACTATTTTATAATTCTTTATTAATTAGCTATTTTTCAAAGGTTGTTTTTATTTACAAAATATGGTATAATATAAGTTGACCTATAAACATTTTAATATTATTCAGCAGGGGAATTTCCCCTTTAAGGAGGTACAGTATATGAAAAAAGTGATTTTACTTTATGATTCAAGAAATCGGAACGAAAAATTAAGCGATGTGGTTAAGCTCTTGACTCATACTCTGAACGAAGCTGGAATAGATTGCACAGTAGAAACTTGTGCAATGTTCAACGCTAAACCTCAGTTAGAAAAAGAGTATGATATGGTAGCTGGATATCATATCGATACCGATGCAGAACTGTCATTTTGTCAAAAATTTGTAAACAAATATCTACATTTTTTTGACAGCCACCATTGCTTTTCTTTTGCAAATGTCACAAAACGAGAAGAAATGGGTGGTTACAAAACTTATACAATCTCGCCGGTTTCTGTAAATTAAAACACTTTTCCCCGCGGAGTCAATTTACTAGAATAATTTTACTTGATTGACCCTGCGGGGTTTTCTTTTTTATATAACATTATAATCAATTAATTTTACCTTACTAGAAATCCATTCATTTTTTTGTCTAAGTTCTTTAAACAAATCTGTAGATAAATACTTTTTATTATCATCTGCAAATACAGTAACTACTGGCTTATCTATTTTTTCATTTAATAAAATACTTCCTATTAAGTTCGCTCCTGAAGAAATTCCAACACCCAAACCTAATTCATTTGCCAATTTTTTAGCCATATTTATTGAATCGTCATCATTTACCAATATAACATCATCAATTTCATTTTTATCTATTAAATCTGGCACAAATTCATCACCAATACCTTCTATTTTATGAGTTCCATTACTCTGTATAGTTTTGTGATATTTTAAATTGGTAATTAGTGGCAATTTATCTGGCTCTATTGCTATTATTTGTAAGTTTTCAAATTTTTCTTTCAATCTTTTACCAGTTCCCATTAAAGTACCACCAGTTCCAACACCAGACACAAAACCATAAATATCTTCCGGAACTTGAGCTATGATTTCTTTTCCTGTTGTTTCATAATGTGCTAAAAAATTATCATTATTTGAAAATTGATTAGCCAAAAATCCCTTTTTAGCTATTGCCAGCTTTTTCGCCTCTTCTATACATCTTATAAATCCACCATCTTCTTTTGAATACAGGATTACTTCTGCTCCATATCCTTTCATTAAATCTATTCTTTCTTTACTTACCCAATCAGGCATAAAAATATATACTTTGTGTTTATATTTCTTTCCTAAGGCTGCCAGTGAAATTCCCGTATTGCCACTTGTTGCTTCTATTATTGGCATATTGTCTTTTAAATCTCCTCGTTCTTTAGCATTTTTTATTATATAAAATGCAACCCTATCTTTTATACTTCCGGTTAGATTATAATATTCTAATTTAGCATATATGTATTTTGGTCTATTATTAAATTCATAATTAATTCTTATCATTGGAGTGTCCCCTATAATCTTTATACTTTTCATAAACTCACTCCTCCTATTAATATATAAAAAAACTATATACGTATATGTATATAGTTTCTATATTTTATGTTTCATCAATTAATTATGTAACTATTTACTAGATTTCATCAGCTATATTATTACAACTACATGTTTTTACTTCTTATTTATGCTTAAATACCCTTTTTATTTTTTCTATAATTTTCGAAATAAAACTTTGATTGTATACAATAACTTCATTATTTTTTTCTTCTACTTTTGCTTCTTTCTTAAAAATTTTTTCTGGATCATATTTTTCTTTAATATATGCTCTATATTCCGCATCATTTTTATCCCATGCTTCTTTAATTTTAATTTTTTCTTCAGGTTTTGCAATATAACTATAATATATTAATGCTAATATATCCTTTGCAGTTTCTGAAATATTTTGTTCAGTTAATTTTTTCTTATAGTCTATACTTACTATAACATTTGATGTGCTAGCTAGTTCTTTTAACTTTAATAAAAAGTTCTCTGGTATTTTCATATTAATTTCGGGGTCAAAATATTCACAAAGGCATAATACTTCTTTTGCCGCATTACTAATCTCTACTTGTTCCATTGTTTCTTTCCCCCTCTTTTTCTATATTTCTAGAAAAAATATTTTTCAATTTAAACTGAAGTTGTGCTAAACGTCCAGTTTGTCTTCCATATGATAATTTTTCCATTTCTTCAATCCCAAAATTATTTGCTTCGCTATATATTGGTTCTACAGCTTGAACTTCTTCGCCATCAATTAACCTAGATGTCTCTTGTACTTGCTCTAAAAATGACTCGAATGTATATACTTTACTTGCATCTAATCCAGCCTCTTGCATCCATGTACTAACCCTATCTATATTTTCTGGAGTTGTAAATATTCCATATAATTGCTCTGGATTCTGGCCAAGATCTACAGTTTTCATCAAGTTTGGAAATTCATTATCTTCTGGTCCTTTAGGAAACAATGCAAATATACATCCACATGGTAATGAACGATAATATGCTTGTATGTCTGAAAATAATTTAATCGTCTCTCCCAATGTTTGAATTGATGACGCAGAAAATTCGCCATATCTATCTGTAGAATTTCTATAGCCATTATATCTATCTGCAGTAGAAGTTATAGTTTTTGTTTTTATAATTTGTTCTGCAAAATAAATTGGTGTTCCATGAAATCTTAAGTCCAAATTCTTAGAAATAACTGACTGCAGTTTTTCTGTAAATTCATTATACTGATTAATTCTATATTCTATATCTTTCTGGTTGTTGGGTCTAACAAACTTTAAAGCTAAATTATTTTCTTCTATACAATATCTCCATCTTTCTGTTTGTATAAAGGCTGCATTATATTCGTTAGAATTAAAACCATAAGTTTCTCGTGCTCGGTTTAAATCTTCAATTGCATGATTCAAACACATTATATGTGATTTTATTTCTGAATTAATTGCTTGCTTATCTGCTTTATATTGCTTTCTTGGATTAGTACTCCTATCTTTATTTTGTATAATCATAACTTTCACCTTTTATTTTAATTTATCTTTTGCTATCTCTTACTGTATCCATCTTTCTCTAAAACATCTATCACTGTACACTAAATTAACAAAATAAATATTGTCTTTTCATATCTGCAATTTTCTTAAACTTCTTTAAGTTGTATATCATCAGAAGTATAGATTAATATTTTATTATCGTCTTTATTCATAATTTCATTATCTATTAAAATCCATATTTCTATTTAGTATATTAAACATCATTTTTTAGTTTCTGCTCTACAATCTCATTATTTTTTATATCTAGCTTTTACCTAACTTTTTTTCATATATCACTTTATCTTTTTTTAACAATGTCATTTCTGTTACTAATTCAGAAAGCTTTGATTCTTTTTGATGAATTTTCTCATCACAAATTATTTGCTCTTCGTTCATCATTAATTGTACTTTTATCATATCATTTAGCATTAAATCCGTAATTTTAATCTTTCCTTTTTTTACATTATTATATAAATGCAAAAACTCTTCTTTTTCTTGCATGTACCTTTCTCTATTTTTTATTTCTTCATAATTATCTACACTAGTAGGTTCTCCTAGTAATTTAACATTTTTTTTGCTAAAAACTTCTTTTAGATATTTTCTTATTTTTTTTAATATTTCTTTTATCTTCTTCATTTTTACCTCAAACCTATCTGTCTAATCCTTTCATTGGATCTATAAAACTTATTCTTTTTCTTAATATCACATTTTCTTTTTTTAATTTTTCTATTAAGTTCTTATTCTGATTTTCTTCTTCCTCTAATTGAGCTATCTTTCTTTCTCGTAATATTATTTGTTGCATAGATTTATTTATTTCTTCACTCATTCTCTCTTTGATTGGAGGATACATCAATGAAGCTCTATAAACTCTAACCTCAATTTCTTCTAATATTTTACTTTGATTCAATTTATTCAGTCCTTTATAATTTGATTTTATGTATGTGTTTCTCTTTCCATTAGCAATTGCTTCAATATATCCCTGAGTAAATACTATGTCTTTATCTACTTTACCATTTCTATCTTTCCCATTCCTATCAACATTAAACGCATTATATCCCTGATAATATAGTTCCCCTGTTTCTTGATATGTTCCATCTTGTTTGAAACCACGTTCATCATAAATACTATCATTATTTTTCTTACATAGACCATTTATGTCAAAACCTCTCAAATCCACAGCACTTTTTGTAATTGCATGCCTTCTATTAGCCATAAAACCCGCTGGATTATATTTTAATCCTGTACTTATATACTCTCCTTTTTCATCTTTTTTGCAATAATATCCTTCTTTATTAAATCCATTTATGGTATAGTTCTCTTCATTATATCCATATTTATCATAGCCTTTTTTGGTTCGTCCATCCCTATTATATCCTTTCTTGTCATATCCAGCTTTATTATATCCATCTCTTCCATAACCATTTTTGTCATATCCGTTTCTATCATATCCTTCTTTGTTATATCCGCTTTGATTAAATCCCTCTCGGTCATAACCATTTTCATTATATCCGTTTCTATTATATCCATTCTTATCATATCCTCTTCGATTATATCCGTCTCGGTCATAACCGTTTTTATCATATCCGTTTTTATCATATCCGTCTTGATCATATCCAGCTTGATTAAATCCTTTTTCATCAAAGAGTCCTTTTGTTATTTTATGTTCTCCTTCTTTATTAAATCCTCTCCTATTATATCCTTCTCTATCATATCCCTCTTTATCATATCCATCGAAGTTATAACCTTCTACGTCATAATCTGTACCAGTTATCTTATTAGGATAACCCCACACTCTAAAAAATCCTCTTTTATCATATCCTTCTCTATCATATCCAGTTTTAGTAAAACCTTCTTTATTATATCCTTTTTTGTCATATCCAGCTCGATTATATCCATCTATATCATATCCGCTATGATCATATCCGTCTTGACCATAATATGTTCCTGTTTTTACATTTAAATTTTTTAAAGACTTTGGTCCAAAGACTATAAAATCATTTTTTATAGCTTCGCTTTCTTCAGAAGCTATTATAATGCCAAATCTACCTTTACGTATTCCTTTATAATTTGTATCTACTTTTTCAAAAATACCACAGTTATATAACTCATTTATATCAGCATTTTCAAAATATTTCCATGTTTTGCTGTCTCTATATGCAGATTTTATAAAATTATATTCATTTCCAATAGGCCATTCTTCATCATAATCCGAAAATTGCTCTCTTAAAGATGCTCTTGATTCTTCCGGGCATTTTTTTATTAAATCTTTTAATTTATCTTTATAACCAATTAAATTATTGTCAATAAAAATATCCTCACTCCTTAATATTCGAAGTGCATTCATAACATTATTCATTCTAGCTGTTACATTATTTTTATAGCGTTCTCTCTTATTTTCATTTTCATGTTCATCAGCTATAGTATTTTCGTACTTATCAGCTATCTCATTAGCTTTTTTAAACAAATCTAAAAACTTTGCTTGCTTTGCTGTTATTTTAAATAATGATACATCGCTTATATCTCTTTCGCCAGGTGGAATTATTCTATCTCCTATTTCCATATCAAATAAATCTATTTCTTTAGCTAATTGCATAACTTGTTCAATTTCATATATATTAGATTTAGTTAATCTAGGATTATTAATCCCCTCTTGATATCGTTCATATTTATTTTTTATTTTTTTTAATGTAATAGCCTTTCTTGCTTCATTAATATCATGGCTATTTATGTCAGGAATATAGTTATGTTTATCAATCCATCCAATAATTTCTTGCAATTTTTGTAAATCTGATTTCGGTGTTGTTTGATTTACAACTCTATTCATATTCTGAACCAAAAAATTGTTATAAATATCAAATACAATTGGTATGTCTTCTTCTTTTGGCATTTCATTTGGATCAAGTGCATATATAACTCTTCCTAATTGTTGCAAATATAATATAACATTCCCATCGTTTATTTTTCTTAACATTATCTCCCCGTTAATGTTATCTATATGAACTCCTTCATTTAATTTATTAATTGCAAGCATTACTTTTAAATGGCTTGAATTCGAATTTTCAAAGTCCGTTACAGCTTTATGATTTTTAGTTTTTGACAAAGCACTTGATAATCTATAAATTTCAATTTCATCATCAATTTCTGAAAGCATTTGTCTAACATTTTCTTCTTGCATATCCAAATATTCTATATCAGATAAGCCATCTTCATAGCTATGTTGGGGTAAAAAAACTATATATCTTCCATCTTTCTGCTGTATTGAATCCTTTACTATCCTTCCAATTTCCTTAAGTTCATTTTTTGATAGTCCATTTTTTTTCACTTCATTAGGATCTATTTCTCCAAATAATAATTTATCAATTTCATCTTTTATTTCTAATAGTTCACTTTTTTCCTTTTCACTTTTGGATTTTTCTATCATCTCCATAAGTTCATTATACTCATTTGTATCTCTTAGCATAAAATCAAAAGAAACAATTTTGGGCTCAATAACTAATCCCCTTTGGATAGCATCTATTAGGTACATTTCATATGCTAGATACTGTTTTTTAGCTAATTCATCTTCCGAATATGTACCAAGTATTCTTGCCATCTCATTCATCATATCTACATGATCAACATCTCTTATTGGTGTAGCAGTTATACCTAATATGTTTGCTTTATCGTTTGCTTCTATTAATTGCTTTACAGATTTTTTCCATTGCTTAGCACCACTCCTATGTAGTTCATCAAAAATAATCAAATCTGCATCTGCATTTTTTAAAATTTCTCTTAATTCTTTCTCTTCATTATTTTTTTCTTTTATTTGTTCGCTACTTAAGTTTATATTATCTTGACTAGCTAATCCTTGATAGCATAGCATTTTTAAATGTGGAAACGCTTTTTTTACATATTCGTTTACTTGATTGGGAAGTATTTTTCCTTTTGGTAAAATTAGTTGTTTCATGTTTTGGTTATTTTGTTCTTTTTTTAGAAGCTCTATTTCTTCTGTTGTTAATACTTCCACTTTTGCTATATATTTTAATATATGTCGTTGTACTTGGTTTAAAATTTCTTGCTGTGGCGCAATATATAAAATATTTCCATCTCTATTTTTTAGCATTTCGGTCATTGCTACAAATGATTTACCTGCACCTGTTGGAAGTACAACTCCTGCAAATCTTTTTCCCTCATTAAATATTGCCTCTACATTATCAACCGTTTCCTTTTGATAATCTCTTAAATTAATTAAGCTACCTTCTACTCGATTGTCATTATCCCTAATCCCTCTTATTTCTTCTAATACAGAAGGATAAACATGTCCTCTCAAATTTGTATTTCTTACATTTATTCTTATCAAATCATCCAAATCATCTATTTTCGATAATTCTTCAAATGTATATCCTTTATATCCATTACTAGCCAGAATATTAATAATATACCCCGATACTTCGCTTTCTTGTATTCCAGCTTTAATAAATGCATTGACTAGTCTAACACAATCGGCTTTTTCTAGTTGAGTTATTATGTTTTGTCTTTCTTGTGCAGTTAAGCTCTTATCACCTAATACATTTCTATATATTTTAGAAATATCTAACATATCAATTATTGCTTCTGCATAGTATCTATTTAATCTTTCTTCTTTAGTCTTGCCCAAATCACTATTCTCATGTATTAAACTTCCAATATATATTTCTTGTTCTAATTCTTTACCTCTATTTTCTATTATGCTATCCAAGTCTTTTACTGAAAGTCTTTTTACACTATTATATATTCTTCTTTGTTCCTCATCTAAAAATTGTTTTCTTTCTCCTCCGTTCATATCAATATTTACAGATTCAGAAACTTGTATTCCTCTGCCATTTTTTCTTGTAATAATTCTATCATTGATTGTAATAGCTTTTTCTTCTATATCATCTAAGGTTGAATTTAATTCTTCCTCTGAAATAATCAATTTTAATACTTTTGTTAGCTCTATAGTTTTTCTCTGTGCTATACTTAAATTATATACAAATTGCGCTGCGTTTTTAGCTTTTGAATAACTTATCCTACCATCTGTTTTATCAAATATTTCTTCAATAGACAATTCCATATTATCAACGAATTTATTTTCATTAAAAAGTACACTATTATCTCCTAATTTTAAATCAATCTCCTCTTCTTTATTCGAATAATACAATCTCCCATTTCTTTGAATTAGTTCATAACCTTTATTTGAGTATTCAATTATTTTTTGTTCGATTCTGTCTATTTTTTGTACATCTACACCTTGTTCTTTCGCAATTTGAAGTAACGCAAACATGTCTAGATTAATTCTAGATATTGGTACAAGTTCTTCTTCTTCTATTTCTCCATAATGTATAAATTCTCTATTAGAAAATTCGCTTCCTATAGTTGCAGCTAAAGAAGATACATTTATTTGATTAAAAATTTCTTCCGGTAAAATTCCTGCTAGTTCCAGCAAAGTCATTTTGCCCATAATTTTATTATATACTAATTGTTGTTCTTCTGAAAAAGCTTGTCGCTTATTAAATCTTTCCAGTATTGATTCTCTTGTTTTAGCACTACCTCTGCCAATATAATTTCCACTTGACCTTGCCTTTTTAAATCGCTCTCCTATTACAGCTTTTATTTCACTATAATCTGTTTTAATTTCTATTTCATTTATCCAATTCAAAATTTCAGATTCTGGAGATATTTTTTTAATTTTTTCTTCTAAAGCTATATTTAATTCAGAGAGCATATATTGTCCTGCATTATATATTGAAGTATTACCGTCTTTTGGGACTTTGACCATTATATATTTATGTCCATATTTTGACCCATAATCTATAGATACATTTGCATTTGAAGATAATGATATACAGTTTGTTCCTCTGTAAAAGTTAACACTTTTTGTATGATCCCATACTTCTTTTAATGATATGCCTGTACTATTTGCATATCTAGTGTTTTGAGAATATCTTTGTTTATTTGTGAATACTTTTTGTATTTTTCCATTCTCAGAATTTATACCTTCTTCTATCTCTCTTTGATCATCAATATTTAAAGCTCTAAATAAATAATAGTTTTTCTCATCCTGTATAACATTAAATTGGTTTATTCCAAATATATCTTTTTCCATATCTTTCTCCTAATTATTTTGAATTCTTTTTTTCTTAAGTTTATAACTCTTGTTTTATTATTTTCTACTAAATAGTCATTCTGCTATTCTTCACATATATTTTCGTTTCGATTACTGATAGTCTTTTAGTTAATATTTATTTTTATAATTCCTACATTGTTTTTATAGCTATTTTGCTTGTCCATCGTTCTTATATCTTTATTAATAAATTCTAATTTTCGGATACTTAGTAATACTATTTGGTAGATCTTTTATAAGTTATCCCATTCTTCTACCCATTCATTTGGTATCTTCAAATTTCCTTTTCCACACCCCATATCAATATTAGGTTTATTCTTACCATGGTAATCACTACCACCACTTTTAAAATACTTTCTTTTATTACATAAATCTATTAGATATTTAATCTGTTCTTCTGTAAATGTACTATGCATACATTCAATTCCATCAATATCATACTTTTCTAGAATATCATCTATTAGTTTATACTTATCTTTTGCCCATTTATATATAAATAAATGAGGTAAAAAAACTAAGCCTCCACATTCTTTAATAATCTTAACAGCCTCTTCTGTACTTGGATAATCTGGTGTTTTATCTATATACATTGGATAATTTTCGTCCCCACAATATTTCTTAGAAAACACATCAAATTCACTCCATAAATCTTCTGGTAATTTGGCTTGATTTTCCGGATGTTTTTTTATTTCATTATATATTGTAACACTTCCCCAGTCATTTTTGGGATTCCATTCTATTTCTTCCTTTGGACTCATAATAAGACCCATTTCTAACGCTTTTTCGTATTGAATATTAAAGTACTTTGTTTGTAATTTTTCTCTTGACTTATCTTTATAGAATTCTTTTGTCCATGCCTTCATTTTATTTGTATTTATTTGATAACCTAGTACTTCAATCAAATTTTTTCCATAACTACATTTTATCTCGATTCCTGGAATTATTTTACCATGATAATATTCTTTTACATCTATTTTTTCTAATTCTTCATATCCATTACAATTATCATGATCTGTGATTGAAATATAGTCTAAATTCTTTTCTTCGGCCTTTTTTAATAATTCTATTACAGAATCAGTTCCATCAGAATTAGTAGAATGCATATGTAAATCAATCATCTCTATCTTCTCCTTCAATTTCTTTTTTACCATATTCTTTACTTTCTTCTACATACATTGCTTGAAGCTCTTCAACATATGGCATCAATTCTGGTTCATATTCTGAGAAAACACCATATATAATTTCATATTCCGAATTAAATTTTCTTAATGTTTCTTCTTCAAACTCTTCTCTGCCATATACTACTGCTTCACTTGGGCTTTCGAATTCTCCAAAATTGTATATAGGTATAACATCTTGAGTCTCATTTAGTGTTCTATCTGTACTATAAAATGGTTCTGGATCCTGCTCTCCTCTTTTATATACAGTCGCACAATCAAATAATCCTTCACTCTCAAATCTTTGTAGTGTAACTATAAAATTTTCATAAGAGGAATCATGAACACTTTTAGGTACCCATCTTGGGTTACTATTACTTACTAATTGCATTGCATATCTAAAAAAAGTTGATGTATAACTTTCAAGTTTTGGAACGGACATCAACTCTAAATCTATTTCATACCCAGACATTTTAAACTCTTTTGCCATCTTTAGAAATCCTTCAGTCGCCCTCATTGTTCCTTCATAAATAAGATTTAATTTAGTTTCTCTGCAGTAATCTCTTAGTTCTTGACTTGCTCTATCTGCATCTGGTAACAATGCTAAATGTATATTTTCATTGTTTTCTTCACTAGCCAATTCAAATTTTGGATGCATTGATCTTATTACATCATAATCTATAACCACTGCATTAAAATCTAACGTTTTATTTACAATTGGGATCAGCCTAGATTTACCTGCTCCTGCTTGACCTGCCACAAAAACTAATTTTGGCTTTTCTTCAGGTTGCTTTCCAGTTGTAAAAAAGACATTAACAGCATGATAGTATTGCTGATATTCTTCTTCTGTAAGTTTGTATTTTAATTGTAATTCTATTAATTCTTTTTGATCCATTTTGTAATATCACCTACATATTTCTTTATGATAGTTTCATTTCCTTTATAGATTTCATCTCTATCCGAGATTAATTCTTCTAGTCTAATTTTTATATTTTGATTACGCGTTTTTTCATACTCAATTGTAAGTTTTCCTACTTCTTGTGCTATTTTCTCTTGTGCAACTTTTAAACTAGCTTCTTTTAACATATAATCCATATTTTCACCTTTTCCCATATCTAATTTCTAAGTGTTCCACCACGTTTATCATTCTCTATAACAGTATCTCTTTTTGGAAAAAGAACACTTTTTAATTTTTCCTGAAGTTGCGCTAAACGTCCAGTTTGCCTTCCAAAAACTATTTGTTTGATATCTTCTATTCCAAAATTGTTTTGTTCCATACGTATAGGACTACCCAATTGAATTTCTCCGCTATCAATTAGCTTAGATTGTTCATTAACAAATTTCAAAAATCCTTCGAAAGTATATACCTTATCTGGATCTAATGCAGATTCTTGCATCCATCCTTTTACTCTATCTACATTCTCTGGAGATGTAAATATCCCAAATAATTGATCTGGATTTTTTCTAAAATCAACAGCTTTCATTACATCTGGAAGTTCATCATCTTGTGCTCCTCTTGGCAATAAAGCAAAAACACAACCACAAGGTAATGAACGTTGATATGCTTCTATATCAGAAAAAAATCTAATTGTTTGCCCTAATGTTTCCACTGTTGAGGCAGAAATTTCACCACTGGCATCTGTAGAACTTATATAACCATTATATCTATCTGCTGTAGAAGTTATCCCTCCTGTTCTAATAATTTGCTCTGCATAATAAATTGGAGTACCATGAAATCTTAAAGCTAGATTTCTTGAGATTATCGTTTGTAGTTTTGCAGTAAACTCTCTTCTCTGTTTATTCCTATATTCTATATCTGCACTTGTGTTTGGTCTAATAAATTTTAACGCAAGATTTGTCTTGTCAATGTTGTATCTCCATCTTTCAATTTGCATAGCTGCTTGCCTATACTCTTCGGAATTTGTTCTATGTGTTTGCTGTACTATACTAAGTTCTTCAATTGCTTCATTCAAAAATGAAGTATATCTATTAATTTGAGACATACACAATTCTCTATCCGCCTCAAATTGCTTTTGCGGATCATTTTCTCTTCTTATATTTTGAGTTATCATGTTCTCACCTTTTTAATTTATCTTTTTCGATTTTCTACGTCACAGATTTAAACCTTTTTCAAGATTTTTAATTTTACTTCATATATAAACGTTTGTCCTTTTTTGCGGTTATAATATATAATCTCATTTCTTTTCATCCAACTTTTTTGTTTCTAAAAGTAATTTATCAAAATCTGATATTATTTTTTGATGTTTATTAAATTCGTTATATTCCTTTTCTGCCTTTTCCTCAGCCATTTTTCTAGAAATTTTTCCATTATCCTTTAATATATCATATTTTCTAAATTCCAAGAATTCATTAACACTTTTTGCAAATTCCTCCATTGTGAATGTGTTTTCTCTTTCTACTAAATCTTCTATATAGTCAAAATAACCCGATACCGCTCTTTCTAGTCTTTTTATTTGTTTCTCTTCTAAATAGTTTTTTGCTATCATTACATCTGATTTTAAAATTCTTCCGTCTGGTGAGTTTTTCCATGTTGTTAATCCCATATTTTCTTTCGTATGATCTGCTTTTTGATATATGATTTCTGAAGCTGTATGTCCTGTTATTGCATAATGAAATTTATTTTGTATCATTGCATAAAATTGATGTGTTATTTCTGAATTTTTATCATAATCAATACTGCATTCTGCAAATATATCTGTTATCTGTTGCCAAATTCTTCGTTCGCTTGTCCTAATTGAACGAATACGTTCTAAGAGTTCTTTAAAATAATCTTTTCCAAATTTAGGTCCATTTTTTAATAATTCATCATTTAAAACAAATCCTTTTTTTATGTATTCTTTTAATGTATTTGTTGCCCAAATTCTAAAATCAGTAGCTTCTTTTGAATTAACTCTATATCCTACTGCAATAATAGCATCTAAACTATAAAAAATTAATTCTCTTGAAACACTTCTATTTCCTTCTTTTTGAACTGTTCGAATTTTTCGAATAGTTCGATTTTCCTCTAATTCATGAGTTTCAAAAATCTCTTTTAAATGATAATTTATAGTATTTACTTCAACATTAAATAATTTTGACATAGATTTTTGAGTTAACCAAAAATCCTCATTGTCATATAATACTTCTACTGATATATTCTCATTATTTCTGCTTTGATATATAATTAAATCTCTTAACTCTTCTAGTTTGCTCATTTTTTCACACTCCTTTCTTATTTTCTAAATTGTGTCTCCATAGGTGACACAATTATATTTTTTTATTTATTTTTCTTATCTTTTTAATTTTTATCTATCTTCCTCTCAATTACTTCTTTTTTTATATTGTTTTTTGTTCTATTTATCTGTAAATTCATATACAATATCATGATTATACCCTATTAAAAAATATATTTTCTTTTCTCTTTCAGTCAAATTCATTTTAGTTACTATTTCTACCATCTTCCTAGCTACTGATATAGAATGCTTTAATCTATTTTTATCCATAGTTATATCTACATTAAATTATTTTTTTAATTCTTTTGAATAATATATTAAATCACTACAAATTAAATCCCCATCTTTGATTTCTTTATCATAATTCTCTACAAAGAAATTCTTAATAGTTTTTTCGTATTTATCAAAACCTTGTTTTACATAGAATGGTATATTGTTTTCTGTTGTTCCAACAATCATCTTTTTATATCTTATCTTATAATTATCCACTAAATACTTAATCATCTTTTTTGCATAGCCTTTTTCTCTGTAGTTTTCTTTTGTTGCTATATTTTTTAATTCTACAGTATCATTATCTATTTTTGTTACTACAGCAACACAAACAGGCTCATCTTGATATGTTAACACAAATAATTCTCCATCATCTAAATATTTGCTAATCATTTCTTTGCTTGGATCTGCCTCAAGAAGTAGCTCTAAATATTGTTCTTTATTATCTCTTTCCTTTTTTATATTGATTGAATGTTTAACCGGTAAAAATTCAAAACCATCTGGTAATTTTGACATTTCTTGATTGTGGCTTAAATATCTACTTTCCTCTGAAAAAATACATCCACAATACTTTTGCATATATAAGCCTAACTCTCTGGCTTTAGCCTGACCTTCTCTAAATCCAACTCTAAAATCTCTATATAAAAAGTCTAATCCATATTTTTTTGCAATTTCTTCCCCTTGCATTTTTAGAATATCATGCTTTTGGTAAGGACTAACTAAAAGAGTAGTAGAAATAGTATCAAAACCATGTTCTTTAGCATATTTTGCAGTTTGCTCTAATCTAACTTTATAGCAATAATTTTGACATCT
>ULWY01012343.1_pt1 | contig 15518 bp, 17 predicted proteins | sample 1960761 | NCBI WGS metagenome assembly ULWY01 (sample SAMEA4835824, study PRJEB28245) | human gut metagenome | biome: gut microbiome; material: fecal sample | place: Denmark | collected 2008
GGTTGACGCTGAACAGAAGATAAGAGAATAGAAAGACAAATGTTTTTATAAAAAATGGCAGTTATCGCCATTCCAATTTCCTTGCAGAGCATGATCACCATCGGTGTCAATATGACCGATACCGTCATGGTGGGAAAGCTTGGGGAAACCTCGCTTTCTGCTACGTATTACTTCTCTGAAAAAGACCATAACCCTGATGCTGCGGCTTTGCATCGTACTTGCGGTTCTGTTTATGCTGCCAACCATATTGATCCCTCAGCTGCTTATGAGGATGTATACCAGTGACAGTGCGGTAATTGCGCAAGGAGTTCAATATTTTAAGTGGATGGTATACTGCTATTTTCTGCAAGGAATGACCATGACCTGTACGATTGTGCTTCGAAGCGTCGGACAGGTGAATTTTCCGCTCTTTATATCCATAGGTTCTTTTTTTGTAAATATACTATTCAACTATATGTTTATATTCGGCAAGCTGGGAGTTCCCAGGATGGAAGTAGAAGGCGCAGGAGTGGGAACACTGATTGCCAGAGTATTTGAATTTTCGCTGATATGTGGATATTTTTTGTTTGTAGATCGCAAGATCGGCTATCGACTGAAGGATTTGCGGATGAAATGTAATTCCCTGATTAAGGATTATGTTTTGCAATAGAGGATTCGCCGGCGGCCTTTGAGCACGTTTTACACTTTGATAATTGTAAGGTGGCAGTATTTGATCGTCCCTGGAATAGACAGTCAGAATTTCCAAACGATAACTTTGTAAGATGTGAAAACTGGCAGGAGATTGACAGGGTATTTAACCAGGTAAGCAAGAATTCTCTATAAAGAAAGAATAGAGACAGCCATTAAATGGCTGAAAAATAATGGAAACCGGAAGATTGGAATTATGGGAATGAGTACGGCTGGGATGGATTCGCTTGTTGCGGCATCCCTTTTTCAGGATATTACCATGACGTTTGGACTTACTCCCAGCGACTTTGTATGGCAGGGATTTGAACAGGGAACACGTTTTGTGCTGCGATTTATATTCAAAGCTGCAAAAGAATATCCAAATGAGTGTGAAGAAACCAGAAAGGATATAGACAGAAAGCTTTCGGCTGCGTTAAAAGAATGGCGGGAAGCATAGGATGCAAGCAGGCGTTATGCCTGCTTGCCAAATGCTGTTTTGCGGAGCACAGCATAAATAATGAGCGCATAGACTCCACCGATTAAAGCGGTGATGAACTGTGTGACAGAAAACTGAATCTGTAATACGTGCATCATTGGCTGCATTTTTTCCGGAAGCATATTCGGAAGAATGATAAGGGAGATTAAAATTCCCATGAACAATGCTTTTAACACAGCGCCAATTGCAATGGATACCGGAAGACCGGCATTTTTTCCAAATTTATTACGGAGAAGCGCTATTGCAACGACAAGTATCATATTTCCAATCATGATACTTGGAAACATTGCCGGAATTGCTGCCATAATCGGACTTCCCGTAATGAAAAAGGAAGTAATCGGGGTAATGATACTTAAGATTATGCCGCAGGCAAGACCGGCGTAAAGGACGGTCAGAATCAGCGCTGCGTTGATAATCGGTCCGGTAAGATAGACACTTAAATTTTTGAAAAACTGGCTTACAATGCAGATTGCAAGCATAACTGCGGTGACGGTGATTTGTCTGGTTTTTAGCTTCATAACATCCTCCAATTTATGAAATAAATTGTTTTGCGAAGCAAAATCCGAGTCCCGTTGGACGAGGAGAGGATTTGCCTCCAATTTGTTTATTATACCAACGCAATGATACTCCTATATGGAGAGAAACGCAATCGCTTCTTAAAGTTTGGGCAGATAAGGGGTGACATCATACTCCTGAATAAATTTTACGAATTTCGTTAGCTGGTCCGGCACAAAGATTCCTTTTTTCCAGATAATGCCGAATTTACTAGTGATTTCCGGGGATACCGGAATCACAACAAAATCCCGGGGATTGGTGGCAAGAGAGGAATACAAAAAGGCACCGCATTTACCACCCCGGACAAAATTGAGGACCGTAACGAGCTGGCTGCAATACATGTGGACATTCGGTGTAATTCCGGCACTGCGCAGGCGGGCGATGACGGTCTGAGTCTGAACGGAGTCTGTATTGAATAAGATAATAGGCTCATCCTCTAACATTTCCATTGTAATTTCTTTTTCACCGGCATAGCGGTGCGTCTTGGAAACACAGTAGACATAGCGGTCTTCCATCATGATATAACTGTTATATTTATCCAGATTATAAAAATCCATATTTGCCATGGCAACATCTAACTGTTCGTTGTCCACCAGGGTGCGGGCGCGGAGGGAGCCGTATTCTAAAAGCTGGATAGGGATATTATACTGTTCCTGAAACTGGTCGGTCACCCGTGGGAAAAATACGGTGCTAATCATAGGAGGAATACCGATTCGCAGCGGGTGACGTTTTTTTTCAATATTTGAAAAATCGGTATACAGTTCCTGCGTCTGTCTCAGGATAAATTCTGCTTTCTGATGCCGTTAGTATTTGCAGCAGCGATGGGAGGAAATCTTTCCCTGATTGGTGCGCCTGGCAATATGATTGCACAATCTGCATTGGAGCCATTGATAAGGATTTGAACTTCACAGTCGATACCCATACCGGTTTTGAATATAAGGATGAGCAGGTCGGATTCATCAAATAAAAATGTGAAACATCGTTTTAAATAGGTAGTGAAAGACCTTCTGTGGAAAAAATCTACAGAGGGTCTTTTGTTTTACAGGAATTTCCTGTAAAACGCTTGCAAGGATGCGCATTGGTATTTCGTATGTTATAATGTCTGATGTAAAATCACATAATGGGGTACGGACAAATGCCCTCATATCTGACAGTCAGGAGATAACAAAGCATGAAAATCAGTAATAAATACAAGGGAATCTTCTATATTATTCTTGCAGCGTTTGGATTCGCATTTATGAATCTGTTTGTGAAATTGGCAGGAGATTTGCCGGCAATTGAAAAAAGCTTCTTTCGCAACCTCGTCGCAATCTTTTTTGCATTTATTGTCATGAAAAAAAAGAATATCTCATTTTCGATTCCAAAGGAAAGCAGGAAATATATCTTTTTCCGGTCTCTTTTTGGAACAATTGGAATATTTGCGAATTTTTATGCGATTGGGAAATTATATATCGCGGACGCGTCGATGCTCAATAAATTATCCCCGTTTTTCGCAATTATTTTTTCCTATTTTTTGTTACACGAAAAAATAAAACCGTACCAGTTACTCTGCGTGCTGACGGCATTTGTAGGCGCTCTTTTCATCCTAAGACCGGGATTTGACAGTGTGGCGACATTTCCGGCGTTCATCGGACTGATTGGCGGCATGGGAGCCGGACTTGCCTATACGAATGTGCGGCTGGCAACGAAGCATGGCGCACCGGGACCGCTTATTGTATTTTGCTTCTCCGTTTTTTCCTGTGTATGTGCAATTCCGTTTATTATTTTCGACCATCAGCCGTTAGCATGGTGGCAGCTTGCCTCGCTTTTAATGGCGGGACTTTCTGCAACGCTGGGACAGTTTTCGATTACGGCTGCGTATACATATGCCCCTGCCAGTGAGCTGTCGGTCTATGATTATACGCAGATTGTATTTGCCGCTTTGCTCGGAATCATTTTCTTAGGAGAAGTGCCGGACATCATTAGCGTACTCGGATACCTGATTATCTGTGGTGCCGGAATTGCGATGTTTCTCATCCGGAGAAAGAAGGAGAGAGAGGCTTAAAAGGTTTATAATTTTTCAATAACAATATCTGTCGGGGATGTAAAGGTAACGCGGATACGGTCACCGACTTGTGCATTAATTTGTGAATACCAGTAACCAAGTGCCATAAGATTTTTGTCACCTGCAAATTGTTTTGCATATGGCTCACCACCGGTGGAACAGCCCTCTGAGCGGAGTAGACCATTGAACAGCCCATCAGCTGAAGTGGCATGAAAAATATTTTCTCCAATAATATCATTTCCGCAAGTATGATTATTGTTGAATAATCGAAACGTACGAGCTATATGTAGGGGTATTTTTAAGTAACCCTCTCCATAACGCAGACCACGACTGCCAGTAAATCTAAACATTCCCCACTCTAATTGAGCTCTGTTTAATTCAACTGTAAATGTATCACCGGTATTAGCCATAATTTTTGTTCTCCTTGTCCTAGTTTAATTATAGTTTATCATATATAATAGATTTGTATAGTTAGAATTATTTTTTACATAAATGTTTAGGGCATGAGAAAAGGGGGCATAAATTATGAAATTATTATATTCAAATATTTTACCATTGGCGATAAGTGAAGGGGAAGAAACTATTGCAGATACAATTAGCAGACAAATGCAATTAGCAGATAAGGTTGATATTGCAGTTGGTTATGTTTCACGTGCATCTTTAGAAGAATTAGATTTGCTGGTTGAAAAAAATAATATAAAAAGTATTTGCCTGAATATTGGAATGTATTTTATTGAGGGAATGCCTGAGGGTTCATATCACACTGCACTTAGACTAAATAAGAAGTGGAAGGACATGGGAATTGGTGAAATTCGTATGGTAAAGACATTTAAGTATCATGGAAAACTTTATGTTTTTTACAAGGATGAAAAACCATTTTCTGCAATAATTGGTTCTGCTAATTTAGGTGTAATTAAGCTTGAAGCAAATAATAGAAGACAATATGAGATTTCTGCAATTACGGAGGAAGCAGCAGAGGTTGAAGAAATTGTTAAGCATATTAATGAATTAAAAAAGACAAATATTTCTGAAAATATTGCAACGATAGAAGGAATGCCACTTATTTATGAAACCAATCCAGCCCTTTCAGGAATTGAATTTGTTACTGAGGTGCCAAAAACAAATGTTGAATTTTACAAAAGATGTGCTTCGTACGCTTCTTTTTTCCTCCCACTAAAAGTGCCTGCGTATGATGAGAGACATATGGATGACAATAAACATTATACAAAGTCGAATGTAAATGTATGTTATGCCGCTCCTAGAAGCAAGAGAAAACCCAGAGATTGGTATGAAACACAGCTTACAGTTGCAAAGGACATAACAAAATTGGACGGTTATCCAGAAAAGAATGTTCCTTTTTATATTGTCACGGATGATGGCTATTGGTTTAAAGCACATACTACAAGTGATGGTAACAAACAATTTAGCGCAGTAGGTGATGAACTGATTATGGGAAGGTGGCTTAAAGGCAGACTGGCAGCTGCAGGATTAGTGAAACCAGTGAATGACACTCAGGCGGATATTGAGCGCAAGGGAATGATTACAAGGGAAATGCTTGAAGAGTATGGTTGCGATAGCCTGTATTTTAAGAAAACCGGTCAGACAGCAATGGATGAAGATGGAACCCCATTAGATGTATGGATGCTTTCATTTAAGCCATCAGATGAGGAAGGAGAAGAAGAGTAGTGCAGTATTTGAAAAATTACCTTAATAAAATAATAGCGCGTGGAAATGAAAAACTTGCAGAATCTATTTCGCATACAGCTGAAGAAGTTGGAGATAAATATATTAAAAATTTTTCGTTTACAGGTCATGAAATAGGTTTGCTTTTCGGAAATGTACAGTCTGGAAAAACAGGTCAGATGTTTGGAATAATTTCAAAAGCAACAGATTTAGGTTTCTCAGTTTTTGTATTATTGACTACAGATAATGTTGTATTGCAACAGCAAACATTAGACCGGGTAAAGGCTGATCTTGATGGCTTTTGTATATGTGGAGAGAATGATGCACGAATTTTCACAGATAACTGTTTGCTTCAACCTACAATTATTGTCTTAAAAAAGAATGTACGTATCTTAAAATTATGGGCAAATATATTTAACTCAACAGGTTTCATGAGAGGTAATCCGTTATTTATTGTTGATGATGAGGCAGATGCGGCTTCTTTGAATACACTTGTTAATAAGGACCGTCAGTCATCCATTAATAAATATCTTGATATCATTAAAAATGGAGCATCGAGCAGTATATATCTGCAAGTAACAGGAACGCCACAGGCTATATTTTTACAAACTGTACAGTCGGGATGGCACCCATATTTTACTTACTATTTTCAGCCAGGAGCAAGTTATTTGGGTGGTGATTTTTTCTTTCCGTCAACAGGAAAACCGGAATGTGTAAACTTTTTAGAGCAGATTCAAGAACCGACGAAAGATGTAGTGATTAGGCATATTGCGGTGGCGTCTCAGATTTTGGCATCTGGTGGAAAAGTTGCAAATTGTTTGTTTCATCCAAGTGTGAGACAAACAGCACATAAAAAATATGCAGATGGGGTAATCCATGAGATTGAGTGGTGTGTAGAGAATCGAGATGATGCCTTCAAGGAAGCATTGGAAAAGGAATATGAGAGTTTGACACCATCTAGGAAAGATAAGGTTCAATTTAATCAATACCTCCAAAAAGCATATGAGTTGATAGATGGAAAAGCTATTAAGGTACTTATAATGAATGGAAAAACGGATATTGACAGCGAACAATATGAGACAGGATGCAATTTTGTAATTGGAGGAAATACTTTAGGAAGAGGAGTTACTTTTCCGGGACTTCAAACAATTTATTACACTAGAACTAGTAAAAACCCTCAGGCGGATACAATGTGGCAGCATAGCCGTATGTTTGGATATGATAGAGATCCCGGTCTGATGAGAGTGTATATAGATGAAAATTTGTATAAATTATTCTCTGATATAAATGCAACTAATAATTCTATTATTGCTCAGATTGAAAGAGGAATTGAGGATATAAAAGTATATTACCCAAATGGGCTGAATCCTACAAGAAAAAATGTGCTCGATACAGATCATGTGGAGATGCTTTCTGGTGGAACAAATTATTATCCATATTATCCAGATAATGACTCAATTGAAGAAATTTCAAAACTTCTTGAACCATTTGATGCGGATGAACTGTATTATCAAGTGAGTCTTAGAATAGTCAAAGAGATTCTAAGTCATATTATACCGAGTCCGGATTTCAAGTTACCAGCATTTATTTCTATTATTGATACAATATTATCAGAGCAGCCGACAGGGCAGGGTATATTGATTGTTCGTAGGAATAGAGATGTTGCACAGGGAACAGGTGCATTGCTTTCTCCTAATGATTGGAAATTAGGAAGTGAGTTTCCTTCCAAGCTAGTATTGACAATGTATCAGGTGACTGGAAATAAAGGATGGGGTGGCAGACCTTTGTGGGTTCCAAATATAAAACTGCCAGGAGATATTATCTATTATGATGTGCTAGAAGAAGATGAGTAAAATAATAGCTGTACTATTCACAAATAGGAATAGTACAGCTGTTTTTTATTCAGTAATGGAAGGTTCAATGCTTTCATATTCAATTCCAGCAAATGATTTAAGGATTGCCTCAAAAATTATTTTGGCACCCTGACAAGGGACAGCCATTCCAATCTGTTTACGAACACTTTCTTTAGAACCAATGAATTCATAGGTATCGGGAAAAGTTTGTAAACGTGCACGTTCTCGATTGGTAAGAGCACGTGGTTCTGACCAATGGTAGATATGTGTTCCACCACCGCCACTGCCAGTTACAGTATAGGCTGGTTTTTGGGGGTCAAGTCTCTTATAGATTTGACTGATTTTTGCGCCCTTTACATTTAATTGTAATTCTGGTGGTAAATCAGCTGTGAACGCGTTTTGACCAGGTTTTATATGCCTTAATCGTTCAACAACCTGCGTTGACTGTCTTGTAAGTTCATTATTAAAGGCATTTTCTGGGATTGGCGGATTTTCAATCGCATTTTTACAGGTATTATCAATGTTTGCGTAAGGGGCTGGAGAAGGAACCTTAAATTTTACATTGATGCCATTTTTTATGCCAACAATAATTAAACGGTGTCTAGCCTGCGGTATACCATAGTCTTCAAATTTATATAAATGAGGGGTGATAGTATATCCGGCGCCTCGTAGTTCATCTAAAATTTTAGTAAGAGCTTTTCCCTCGTTTGCACTTCTTAAGCCTCCAACGTTTTCAGCAAGAAACCACATGGGCTTAAATAATTTTAATGCTTTAACGCCATAAGAGTAAAGCGGTCCAAATGTTCCGTCCATCCCCTTTTGTTCTCCGACAACACTATAGTCGTTGCAGGGGAAGCCAAAGGCGAGAGCATCGATAGGAGCTAATTGAGACATATCAAATGTTCTAATATCTCCATGATAAACTGTTTCGGGAGCATTGGGACAAATATTATGGCGGTATGTTTCGCAGGTGGATTCATCATAATCGTTTGCCCATTGATGCACAATGCGGTAGTTATCATCACCTATATCTGCATTGGTAGCGCCCCAGCCGATTCCACCGGGACCACAGAATAATTCTCCTAATCTATAAATCATTTTAATGTCCTCTTTTCTGTCAACAGATTTATCAATCCTTGTATATAAGAAACAGCCTCTTCACTTAAAAATTCTGTATTTTCAAAACAGTTATTTTTGCAGTTTATATCTGTTTCGTCCAGATATCCATATGCTTTGTATAATTCAATCAAATTTACGCCGTAAAAATTAGCAAGAGTTTTTAATTGTGCAGCAGGAGGAAACTTGGTTGTTCCTTCTTCTATGCGGCGTATGGTAGAGTCACCTACGCCAGTATGGGTATAGACAGCTTTTACACCAAAACCGCGTTCTTTACGAATTGTTTTCAAATATTGTCCTGGATTATTCATGATATTCTCCTTCATATTGATTATATAATGATTGCTGCAAAAATGCAAGAAATATTTATATATGCTGCGAAAAGCAGCAAAATCTGTTTTGATATTTATACACAAACTGGATTTAAAGTTATATAATGTTCATAAAGAGGGGAAAAGTATGGCTGGGAAAAATTGGACAAGAGAAGGTTTGCTTTTTAAATAGCATTTTATACTTAGAGGTGTATGGTATGCCAGATGATTTGACAAAAGAACAACGTCACAAAAATATGCAACATATCAGATCCAATGATACAAAAATTGAAGTATTGCTCAGAAAAGCTCTTTGGAAAAAAGGATACAGATATAGAAAGAATTATAAAAATTTACCAGGAAAACCAGATATTGTGTTGACAAAATATAAGATTGCTATTTTTTGTGATGGGGAATTTTTTCATGGAAAAGATTGGGAGGTATTAAAACCAAGGCTTGAAAAAAGCGATAATAGTGAGTATTGGATTAACAAAATATCGAAGAATCGAGAACGTGATGACAATATAAACAAGGAATTATTGTTTCTTGGATGGACAGTTATTAGGTTTTGGGGAAAAGATATTAAGAATAATACAGATGAATGTGTAAGAGTGATAGAAGAGGCTATTTTTGAAATAGAGCTTGGAGGAAATGTAATTGCCAACGAAACAAAGGATGATTGGTAGGGTATAATTTAATTTTGTGAAGAATGCTATTTTGAGTAAAGCAGTTAAAATTACAACTAGTAGTTCCCCTATCAGTTATATCGGTAAAATTTGAATTTACAAAAATGTTGATTTGGGGAGTTTCAGGGACTCGTTTCTGAAATGATTTGAATATCCAATTGTCATATGATGTCGCCCTTTGCTCTGAATGTTGTATATTATTCAAGATAAAGTTTCAATAAATTTATGAAAAAATCTATTGTCTGTATGGAGGCAAGTATTATTATGAATGAATTGCAAATTTGTGAATTGCCATTAAATTTTCACGTTTATGAGATGAGGGATTACCATTCGTTGAATTGTAAAAAGGAAGCCAAAGATTTACTTGATATTATAAATTCATCAAAAAAAGAGAGTGATGTGCAAAGTTATATTAAAAGCAATCAAAAGTGGTTTATTCCACTATCAATAATGAAAGCATATGATTTTGGTCATCATTTTGCTTGCGTTGTACCAGAATATCAACTGGGAGCAGAGTATAGGTTAGATTATCTATTAATAGGAAAAAATTCTTTGGGATACCAATTTGTGTTTGTAGAATTTGAAGATGTAAATGTGGAATACAGATTAAAAACAGCAAATTCTGAAACGGATAAGGTTAGAAAAGGGCTTAACCAAATTAGAGATTGGAAGCGTTGGATTGAGGAAAACAGGAGTTATTTTCTTGGAGCTGATGGAATAAAGAAAATTGCAAATAATGTACCGTCGTGGGGATTTCGTTATTGCCTTGTTGTTGGCAGAAGAGGTAAAATGGATGATATGAGTAATCAGTTAAGAGGAGAATATCAAAGAGATTCTGGAGTGATTATCATGAGTTACGATCGTCTTGTAGATTATGTGGAGTTATTACATAATGGGATATAAATGAGATATATCACATTTTGGCACTGATCGAAAGAGCCGGGGGCAATAATTAGTGGGTAAGACACCTGCCATTTTTATTTATGACAATAGGTTTGCTTGCGAGGTGCGCAATCTATTGTTTGCCCTGGTTGAAAAAAAGCATAAAACCATCTTCATTTCTCCACCAAATATGGTATAATAGTACCAGCTATGAATAACGGAGGAGTGAAAATGGCGAAAGAGAAAAAACAGGAAACACGAAAGGAATACAATTTCAGATTCAGAGCAAGATTGGTGCTGCCATTATCGGAGTTATGACATTGATTACGATAATTGTAGTTGTGTTTGTTTACAATCTGTTGATTGATGCGAACAACACATAGTTGCAGCAGGATTCCGAGGCGGTATCCTTCAGGTGGAAAAGTATTTCGCACCATTTGAACGTATGGTGGAGCAACTTGCACTGGACAATGATGTGGAAGAACTTTTAGTTACCACGACAGCAGAGCAGCGTATGACAGAGAATGCTAATGGTTCAGGGAAAACAGTAGAGGCATGAAAGGTTCACAAATGATTCGTTTGTGAACCTTTTTTATAAGAAAAGGAGGAGCACTATGTTAAACAAATTACATTTGGCAATGATAGACTTATATAGAGGAGATGCAAAGAGAATCCAGCATTTTTGCAAGGTTCACAGCTACGCAAAGCTTATTGCGGAAACAGAGAAGGTAGACGAAAAATGTCTGTTTATTCTTGAAGCTGCGGCGCTTACGCATGATATCGGGATTCATGTGTGCGAGGAAAAATACGGAGACTGTAATGGAAAATTGCAGGAGAAAGAGGGACCGGAAATCGCAAAGAAGCTGCTTGAGGAATTAGGCTTCGCAGAGGATGTATCGGAGCGCGTTCAGTATTTGATTGCGCATCATCATACCTATGACAACATTGACGGAATGGATTATCAGATCCTTGTGGAAGCAGATTTCCTTGTAAATATTATGGAGGACAATCTTTCAAAGGAAGCAGCACTGAATGCGTACAAGCGTATTTTTAAGACTGCGTGTGGAAAAAAGATTTGCAGAGAAATGTTTGGGCTGGCGTAAAATCAATTTAATTCCCTCATGAAAATGTAGAAAAAACTTGAAATAGGCTCATAAAAATGTAAATTTTAATAATAATACGTACATAAAAATGTGAATCTGGTGTATAATAAGGACAGAATTTGAAATGTAGAGGTGCATTTAATGAGTTATTTAGTTCGTAAAGCAGATACATTTTTATTGGAATGGAAGAACAGTTCAGAGCGCAAACCCTTGATTATAAAAGGGGCGAGACAGGTTGGAAAGACGGAAACCATTCGGGAATTTGCCAAAAAAAATTATAAAAATGTAGTAGAGATTAATTTTATTACAGAACCATCTTATAAAGCGATTATTGGAGAAGGGTTTTCGGCAGACAGTATTGTCAAATTGATAAGTCGGATTGATCCCACGAAACATTTCAAAGAACATGAAACGCTAATTTTCTTCGACGAAATTCAGGATTTTCCGGAAATAGCGACGTCTCTTAAATTTTTTAAAGAAAACGGGAAATATGACGTAATATGCTCTGGTTCCTTGCTTGGAGTACAATATCATCGTATAGCGAGCATCAGTGTTGGCTACAAAATGGATTATCAAATGTATTCCATGGATTTTGAAGAATTTTTATGGGCAAAAGGCTATTCCGGTGAGACAATATCGGATATGCTTTTTCATATGCTGGATGGAAAGGCATTTTCTGAAGCGGAATACAGTACATTTTCAAATCTTTTCTTAGAGTACTGTATATTAGGCGGAATGCCTGCAATTGTTTCCAACTATATTGAAAAAGGAACATTTGAGGGTTCGCTTGCATTGCAACGTCAGTTACTTGTGGATTATGAAAATGATATTGTAAAATATGCAGAAGGATTAGATAAGGCAAAAATTTTAAGCGTATACAGGTCCATTCCGGCACAGTTGGCAAAAGAAAACAAAAAATTTCAATATTCAAAAGTTTCTAAGGGGGGAAGGTCAAAAGACTATATGGGGTGCGTGGAATGGCTAAAAGATGCTGGACTTATTAACGTATGCAATTGTCTGGAATTTCCGGAGCTGCCTTTAAAGGGAAATGTGAATGAAACTAAATTTAAAGTATATATTTCGGATACCGGATTGCTGGTCGCAAGTCTGGATGATGAAGCGCAGGTAGACTTACGTGCAAACACAAATCTGGGTATTTATAAAGGAGCACTGTATGAAAATTTTGCGGCAGAGGCATTCATAAAGCAGGGATATGGATTGTATTATTACTCAAAAGAAAATTCTACACTTGAAGAGGATTTCTTTATTCGCAGTGCAAACGAACTGATTCCAGTTGAGGTGAAAGCGAACACAAATCGTGCAAAGTCTATGAGTCAGTTGATAAAAAGTGAAATGTATGCAGATATCAGGCATGGAATAAAATTTACAACTGGAAATGTGGGAATGAGAGGGGCGATTGTTACATTTCCATATTTCTGTACATTTCTGTTAAAAAGATATATGGAGAAACAGGAATTCTTTCAATAATTTATCAAAAACAGACGGAGAGCCCGTTTTTCCACAGGTAAAGGAATCAACGGGAGCGGGCAGCAGATGGGAGCGGTAGCCGCTATGAAATGCCGCAGACTCTGCATACCTCCGCCGTCCAGCGGTCAGCGTCAAGTAACAGCTCCTCATGCTGCAAATCGTATTCGCAGATGTCCGGATTGGCGAAATATTTGAGATAACGCCCGCGGTATTTTTCCCCCATCTTCTTTGCATAAAAGACGTGGATGGTTGTACCTGGCACGTCGATATGTTCCCCGACTTTGGTATACAAATCGGTACAGAACTGGTTTTTCATGGATTCTTTGGAAATAAAGGAAAAATCCATGCCGCTGCCGATGCCCATCAGTTCCATAAATTTTTTTATGTACTCAGAGCGCTCGTCATCACGATTCATAGATTTTTCCATCTTTTTTTGTAGAAAAGAGCCACCCTTTCCTGTAATGAGCGGATAAAATAACGGCATCATAATGGCGGTTTCAAGTTTTGCCAGCCACTTTGGTGCATGGTCCATGTCGCTTGAGCCGATGATGGCATGGGTGATGTGGACGTTTTTGCGGCTGACGAGCAGGGAGACAAAAGAGCCGCCGAGAGAGCAGCCATATGCGGCAAAAATTTTACCGTCAAAGTGTTCTTTGATATAGGTTTCAATTTTTTCGGTCTCGTCTAATTGGGAAACAAACGTGGAGTGCTCCGTTTCGTCAAAGCCACTGTAGCTGACAACCAGCGTAAAAAAGTGTTCCTGCAAGCTGCCTAGCACATGTCCAAAATTATTTTTCCAATAGCAGCAGGTTCCCGGAAACAGCATGATGACCGGTTTATTGGCATCCCCAAATTCATATACCTTCATAAGAAAAACTCCTTTTAAAAAAGATGTGGGCGGATTTTCACACCCAGATATAATGCAAATTAGTACTAACTAACTCAAATTCTAGCACCGGAGAAAATAAATGTCAAACGGGAGGAAAAGCGGACGCTTAAACTATGAAATTTAATAGTGAATTATAAATTTGCTAATATCTTCCGAACCACCGGGAAACTGCGTATGATGGGCGTATCAAATCAATGGAGGGATACTTATGTTAAACGAAGCAGTAATCAATGTGTTAAAAAATGGAATGTGGGATTTGGCAACCTGCGCAGACGGTGAGCCAAATGTTGTGCCGGTTGCATTTAAAGATGTGACTGCCGATGGAAAACTGGTGGTAGGGGACGTGTTTTTGGATACGACCTTGCGGAATCTTAATGTCAATAATGGAAAAATTGCGATTTCCGCCTATGATGCAAACAGTCTCGAGGGCTATCAGGTAAAAGGCACTGCGGCGTATGTTACGGAAGGGGAAGTGGTAGACACCTTCAAGGCGATGGTGAAAAAGATGTTTCACGGTGTCGCAACCGCAAAGGGTGCGCTCGTCCTATTTTTTTCTTTAATTTTGGGGTACAAAAAATCTGATAGTTACTTTAAATTCCAGGGTATTCACGTTATAATGTTCAGGGAAATCATGCAGTTATGGGAGATATAATTATGGCAAAGTAGTCCAGGCAATCGCGGATGAATGTCATAAAAGCGTCGGTTTTATCAAAAACTGTGTGGATGTGACCTGTGTTGCAACGATAATTGTAAGCGACCTTCAATCACTTTACAAAGCAAAAGTTAATGCAGATGACGGGAGTGGAAGAATAGGGAACTTGGTACAATTGCACAAAAAATTTCAGGCACTGTTGCGTAAGCGGCGGTGACTGTGCTAATCTATAACAAAGCATATTTCTTGCGTGCATCTGTCAGAACAATGCACCGACAAACAGGGTAAAAACATTTAGGATGCTGTCATCCGTGATAAAGTTGCTCTTCTATAATTCAAATCAGAAATTCAGAAATCTATGCTTTTATTCACACATTACAAAAGCAGGAGGACTGAATAAAGCCTCCTGGAAGAGGGGGAAATTGAATATGAGTACATTGCAGAAGAAGCCTATGGCAAATCGTAAGTATAAGGACACGGTATTTCGGATGCTGTTTTCAGAAAAAGAACATTTGTTATCGCTTTACAATGCTGTGACGGGAAAACACTATGAGGACGCAGAAGCGTTACAGATTGTAACGTTAAAAAATGCAATCTACATGGGAATGAAAAACGACCTGGCGTTTTTGTTAGAGACGAATATTTATCTTTACGAACACCAGTCGACCGTCAATCCGAATATGCCATTGCGGGATTTGTTTTACATCGCAATCGAATATCAGAAGTATGTCAGTGACAAATCGTTGTATTCGTCAAGCCTTCTAAAGATTCCGGCTCCGAAGTTCATGGTGTTTTATAATGGAACAGAATCGGTAGAGGATACCGTGGAGCTGAAACTGTCTTCTGCATATGAACATCTTGTCGGAGAACCGGATTTAGAACTGAAAGTAATCCTGTTAAATATCAACGAAGGACACAATAAGGAACTGATGGAGCACTGCCGGATTTTAAAAGAATATGCCATTTATGTGGCAAGAGTCCGTAAGTATGCGGTGGAAATGAAATTAGAGGATGCAGTAAATAAAGCAATCGAAGAATGTATCAGGGAGGGAGTCTTAGCTGATTTTCTCCAGAAAAATCGCTCGGAGGTTAAG
>ULWY01023125.1_pt1 | contig 15379 bp, 16 predicted proteins | sample 1960761 | NCBI WGS metagenome assembly ULWY01 (sample SAMEA4835824, study PRJEB28245) | human gut metagenome | biome: gut microbiome; material: fecal sample | place: Denmark | collected 2008
CAGGATAAAAATACGGTTTTGATCTGGGTATATGCACTTACAACGAATAAAGAAGGAAATTATGTGAAGAAGGCAATGCGGGATTGTACAGGTGAAGAAGTTTGCCGGGAGTGGCTGTATCACATTGGCGTGCCAACAGATCAGATTGACGATTGGGCAAAAAATCGCTGCAATACAACAACCTGCTTCATGCCATACATCAATGCGTTCTTCCAGCCAAGAAAAGAAAGCGATCGTCCGCTTGTTGTTCCGAAAGGCGCTGTTAATTTTGCATTCCTGGGACAGTTTGCAGAGACACCGAGAGATACTATTTTCACAACAGAATACTCCATCCGTACGGGTATGGAAGCAGTTTACACACTTATGAACGTAGATCGTGGTGTTCCGGAAGTGTGGGGTTCTAAGTACGATGTACGGGAATTGCTGCGGGCCGCATATTATGCAGTTGATAAAAAGCCGATTGATGAACTTCCGCTTTCTCTCAAAGAAAAGATTGTCTTAAAGAAAGTAATAAAAGCTGTGGAAGGAACCGATCTGGAGATTTTGCTCAAGGAAAGTGGATTGCTCCGGTAAGAGAGGTTATTCATCGATATGGATTTAAGCAAAATATCTCAGATGATAATATAAGTAAGAGTAAGGAAAGAGGAAGCATGTGTGATGTTTCCTCTTTTGTGCAATATGCCATTGATTCTGATTATTGTTTGAAGATTATAATTGTTATGGTACAATATATTCGTAAATTCCCATTTAACATTGAAAGAGGGGGTGCAATAAGTAATGAATCAGGTAGAGGTTTTGGATAATGGTGTAGTATTGAATGGCAATTTGCTGACATTTCCACTTTCCTATGAAGATATACGTGCATTATTTGGAGAGGCCAGGATAAATGTTCAAAGTGATAATCATTTTGAATATTTCTATGATGAACTGGGAATATCGTTTGAGGGGGCAACTGCATATCTTCGGAACTTAAAAAAACAGAAAGCTTATATAGATGAGACGCATAATATTACATCTATGACGATGTATGTTACAGGGAAAAAAGTATTCGCAGAATCAAAGACAGAAAAACGGTATATTGGTGGACTAAAAGTCTTAAATCAAAATATGTCACGCGATAGATTATATCCATATATTCTAGGCTACGGCTATAATTCAGAAATTAAGGATGAGCAGGGGAATATGGTTCGGCAGATTCATATGGATATTGTTCTGAAAGTAGAAGATGAACGAAAGAGAAAAGATATTCCAGTCTATGATGGAGATCAAATTCTATTAGATGTATATATCGGATTCAGACCGGAACGTCCAAAGAGTGATGAGAATTACAATATCATGGTTCCTGATGAACCTTGTCTGATATTCGATACATTTAATTTTAAGCTCGCTGTGATACAGGAGCTCATGTACAATCAGGAAGTTTTGAAACCATATTTTGATATATATGATTATATGATTTTCAAAAAAGCACATTGGAATCTTGAAACAGATAAAAATGTACGCGCCGCGGTAAGCTTCTTTAAGGAATTACCGATTCCGGCAAGTCTTGCAGGGCTGGTCAAGGAAATTAATATGGATGGTTCTGATGAAATCTATATGCAGATTGCACCAGAGTGGGACGGAAGAGACGAAAGATTCGATTTCAGAAAAGTAACAAAATCGGAGATGGAGCAGTTTCCTAATCTGAAGAAAATGCTCATTTTCGGAAATGAACGTGATGCAGAAAGTCTTAGAAAAGTATGTGATCCGTTGGGGATTGAAGTGGAACCTATGGCGTGTACGTCTGTTTAGATTCGATGTGATGACAGAGTAATTGCAAGATATATACATGAAGATTGTGTTGTTCGATATCAGATAAACTGATATACTGTGAATTATAAGAGTTTGTTGATAGAAAGTGAGTTAAGCATTTGAATAATACTTTTAACCTTTCACAATTTGATGAGTATAGAGAAGATAATAGAAGAGAAGTGAAGAAAGCAAATGGTGGTTTACCGGTTTCTTTGTGGGATACATATTCTTCTTTTGCGAACTGTTATGGCGGAGTCATTATCCTTGGCGTCAAAGAAAATAAAGATGGTAGTTGGAGAACTACCGGTCTCCAGAATGTGTCTAAGCTTCGTAAAGAATTTTGGGATAATATGAACAATCCCAAGAAGGTAAGTATCAATCTCCTGTCAGAAGATGATGTGCAGACTTATGAGGTTGGCGATAATCATGATGTTATCATGGTTATTTATGTGCCGATGGCGAAGCGTGAGCAAAAGCCGGTGTACATCAATAACGATATTTTTAATGGTACATTCCGCAGAAATTATGAGGGTGATTATCGTTGTACCCGGTTGCAGGTAAAGACCATGCTTCGTGATCAGACTGAGCGAACCATGGATATGGAAGTGTTGGACAAGGTACCGATGGAAGATTTGAATTATGATACCATCCATGGATATCGTAATAGTCACCGATCTTTAAAAGAGGGACATCCGTTTGAACGTTTGAGTGATCATGAGTATCTGAGAAGTATAGGCGCAGCTGCTATTTCTGATGAGGATGGAAAGTTACATCCTACGGCAGCGGGTATGTTGATGTTTGGGGATGAGTATAACATTGTGAGACATTTTCCTGAGTATTTCTTAGATTATAGAGAAGAATTAGATCCTACCACACGTTGGAGTGATCGTTTGCAGTCCAGTTCTGGTGAGTGGTCCGGAAATGTGTGTGACTTTTATTTTAGGGTTTATAATAAAATTATTAAAGATGTTAAGGTACCATTCAAAATGTCCGGTGGCGAGCGTGTTGATGATACACCGGTTCACAAGGCAATTCGTGAAGCATTGGCAAACTGTTTGATTAATGCAGATTATCATGGCTTGCGTGGTGTTGTTATCCGAAAAGAGCCGGACAAGCTGATTTTGGCAAATCCCGGTTATATCAGAACGGGTAAAAAGCAGATGCGTCTTGGTGGTGAATCCGATCCGCGAAACAAGGCACTTATGAAGATGTTTAATCTTATCAATATCGGTGAGCGTGCCGGAAGCGGTGTGCCGAATATCTTTAATGTTTGGGCAGATGAAGGCTGGGAAGAACCGGTAATTGAAGAGAGATTTGACCCGGATAGAACGGTACTGTCGCTTTCTTTTGTGAAAAAAGTGGCGAAAAAAAGTGGCGAAAAAAAAGTGACGAAAAAAAGTGGCGAAAAAAAAGTGACGAAAAAAACGCTAGAAAAGTACGATGCTATTTTGAACGCTATGCAGCCTGATAAGTGGTATAAAGCTTCTGAATTTGAAACTATTGCAGGTGTAAAAGAATCAAGGATTAAAGTATTACTTAAGGATATGTTGGAGCAGGGCCTGATTGAGAGTACAGGTAGTACAAAGGGGAAGATGTATAGGAAGGGTGATATTTGATATGAAAATACAATATGATAGTTCAATAAAAGATGATAAACGCACAAGGCTTGAAAATGAAGTTCCTGATTTTTATGAAATATTTGAACCGATTGAGAAGGTAATCTATCTTTTGATGGATAAGGTGACTGGGGCTGTGTTTTGTGAATGTCATGTGTCGGCAAAGAATTTAATAAACAATTGTACTGTAGATGTCCCGTTAGATCCAGAAGAACAATCGGATTACAGAGCAAACCGAGAGCTGGTTGAAGATAGTAGTGCATTTGCTCAGATGAAGATTGATGCAATTAACGGACGTATATTTAGTAACATAGTTGCTGAATATAATGTAGAATTTGATGAAGAACATCCGTTGAAAATTGTGGGCGGGCAGCATAGAATAAAAGCAATTCAAGAAGCATTAAAGAATGATGTAGAAGAATATCATGGTATAAAAGTTTATTTTGATTTAAATATGGAACAAAGATTAGATGTACAGTTGATTTCTAATACTAATATTGCAGTTTCAGCTGATTTGCTCGATCGAATGATGGAAACGGTAAAAGGTCCAGAACTCCGAAATTGGTGTCATGAAGTTGGCTTATTGGATGATAATAGCGATTTTGCAGATAAGAAACAGAGAGGAAATAGCATAACCGTAAGAGAAGCAAGAACCTTTATTATTAATTATTTCTTGGGAAATAGTGTGATTGACTTTGAAAAGGAAAAAACTGACGGAGTTATTGCCAAGACAGGTGGTAATGATGAAGATTGGGACAAATTAAAAGAAGAACATCCGGAGATGTGGAATGATAAGAAATTAAAGGAAGCAGGAATTGCTTTTGCAAAACTGGCAAAGAAGCAAAAAGAATATTTTGCAGAGGATGGGAAGAAGCCGTCGAGAGAATATGCTGACAAGGCGTTTAATTATGCCATTATAGCATCATGGGCTTTTGTGGCAGGGCTCTTGTCTGAGAATGACGTTAGAAGGATAAGACATTTTGAATTGCCGGAACATTCCAAGAAAGATCCATTAAATGCGGAAGCATTGGCTTCAGCAAGGCATAAAAGCGACCCGGAGAATTATAGAGGATTGGGAACACGAACTGACGCAAAAGAAAGAGGCCGGCTTATAGAATTATTTTATTTGCAGGCGGAAGAAGGTAAGGGAATAACTAAAGCACATATCAACCTGGCATTAAGTAAGTATTTTGCTAAGCAGGCAAACTTGGAAGTACAAAAGATTGAGAAAAAGGTAAGACGATGAAAGAATTTGACTTTTTTGGAGAAATGCTTTTTGAAGAAGCTAAATATTATTTAGAAATTGCTAAATCTGAAGAGGATGGAAGCGAACATCAGGTAGCATCACTTCATGCAAGTTTGTTATTGTCTATGAGTGCTCTTGAAGCTTATGTAAATGCGGTTTCGGAAGAGTTGGTATCAAGCTTTGAACTAAATATATACGAAAAATCGCTCTTATCTGAAAAAAATATTGAATTGGATAAGGGAATACCGAAATTGGGTAAAGGCTTGAAGATGCAGCGACTAATTGATAGAATAGCTTTTATTTATTCTAAGTATTCAATAAAAGAGTTATCAGATGCGGACTTGTGGTATATGGAAATAAAGCAAACTATTGATTTGAGAAATGGTTTAGTTCATCCCAAAAGTGTTGTACAAGTAACATATACTCAGGTTGAAAAGGCATTATGGAGTATTTTGAATACAGTGAATGTATTATACTTGGCAGTATATAAACGGAAAGTTCCAATATATAATTACGGAATACAAGCAAAAGTGCTTGGCGAGTAAGATGTACAAAGAGAGGAATGCACCATGAATATTCTTGTTTTAGGAAATGGTTTTGATTTGGCACATGGTTTGCCAACTTCGTATAAAGATTTTTTGACTTTTTGTAAAAAAATTGAGGCATTATATAAATACAGCGAAATCATCTCTCGAGACGAATATAAAGCAAAAGAAATTGATTCGTGGAAAATGAATGAAAGTATAAAAGAAAGATTTGTTAATGCATATGCAGATAGAAAAAATGACAAATGCATTTGCGAAGAAGGGATTGAAAGACACGTTACGATCAACTCTATATATGATGAATTATATGAATATATACAACAAAATACTTGGCTTGAATATTTTTGGAATGCACCAACATATGTAGGAGATAATTGGATTGATTTCGAAACGGAGATAGCAGAAGTTGTTAAGTCGTTGGATGTTGCAAGGGAATGGATGGAGTGTGGTAATTCGATAAAAGATTTGGAAAACGGAGATAGTGTTACTGTTACTGCAATCTGGAAAGCTTCAAAGTGGAACTTGAAAGATGCATTTAAAGGATTACCGGAAATGGATAAATTTATAGAATTCCTTGGTCATGAACTTGATAAGTTGATTCGTATTTTGGAAATATATATTGATGAATTTATCGGAAAAATTGAGGTTGAAAAGAGAAGTCAAGACGTATTAGATATAAATGCAGATCATGTTTTTTCATTTAATTATTCTGATACTCATCAAAGATTGTATGCAGTTAAAGAAAAAATAGAATATGATTATGTGCACGGAAAAGCAGATGTAAATAATGTAATAGCATCAAATAATATGGTTTTAGGAATTGAAGAGTATCTTGAAGATAGTAGAAAAAATGAAGATATTAGATTTATAGCATTTAAGAAATTCTATCAGAGAATACATAAACAGACTGGATGCGAATATAAGAAGTGGATAGAAAAGATTGCTAAAGATGAAAAGAAGAAAAAATCGTGGCTTGTAGATAATAAAGACCATTCAAGAGACTATAGGCATAATTTGTATATATTTGGGCATTCATTAGATGTATCGGATAGAGATATCCTAAGGGAATTTATTTTACATGATAATGTAGATACAACTGTTTTTTATCATGAAAGAATCGATGAAAATGGTGTCAGTGATAATGGAAGAACTGAATTAGGTCATAAAATAGCAAATCTTGTGAAGGTAATTGGTCAAGAAGAACTTATCAAAAGAACCGGTGGCAGTACTAAGACAATAAACTTTAAGCTTCAGAAAAATATGTGAAATATATAATGATATAGTATGCTTTTTAGTAAAGATACACACAATAGCCTTTCATGTGTACTTTTGCTTAAATGTGTATCACAACCCGGATTTTGTCAAAAATCCCGATTTACATTCATTTTCGCCCATGCTATATTATTACTTAGGTGGACGGAAAACGGCGGATTATCGTGATACGAATCTGAAACATTTCCCCCGGAAAAAGTAAAAATAATAGGTAAAATACCCATAAAATGAGTCACAAAATGGCAAAAACCGTAACATATAAGCTTCTAAATACGACCAAATCAGACCGTGCAGGTGGTAGAACAGTAGGTTTAGGAAGAGTTGCTACTACCATCGAGTAATGCTGCAACGACTTTGAGTCGAGCGTATATTTGATAAAATAATAAAGCCGAGAGTATGCTTGCATGCTCTCGGCTTTTATTTTTTATCAGATTCATCTGGGATTTGTATAAATAAATCTTGAACAGGTACATTTAGTGCTTTTGATAGTTTTTCTAGAGTGTCAAAACGTACAGCATTTGTTTTGTTGCTTACCAGATTATCAAAGTTTCGATAGGACATTTGTAAATGTTGATTTAACCAATATTTAGTATGACCTTGTTCTTTCAATATATCCACTATACGTAATTTTACCATAGCAAAAGCTCCTTTATATTATGAGTAAAGTATAAAATATTTGATATGTAAAAATAAGTTGCCTACAAACACCTTCTGTTGACGAAAGGCACTATAACTGATATAATATGCAATATAGAGTATTTTAGTGATATGGGGAGGTATGGTTGTGAAAAAAACAATGATAAAAAACAATTCCTATGATATAACAATTTGTTCAAGCAGAAATGAAGTGATCGATGCAGTAAAAAGTAAAAAGATGTATATTGAACTATCAGGAGATATTCATAAGGAAATTATGGAGGAGTTAAAAAAACAAATACAAGATACAAAAAAAGGACATATGATAGGAGAAACAGGTTTTACGGTAGGATCTATTATTGCAGCGGTAACAATTTTTACTAGTTTGCCCGGATTTCTGCTTGGAGTATCGGTTGCAACAATAAGTAGAGTATTTCAAAAAAATACATTTTTTTCGGATTATAGAATAGCATTGTTTAGTATTAGGGGAGAGGATAAAATAGCTTTTATTAGTAACGGATTTAACAATAGTCTAGATACGATAAATGGATATGAAAATTATGTATTTCTTAAAGAAGAAACATCGAAATGTCCAAATTGTAAATGCAGATGGGGAGAAGAACATAAGAGACATAATCCTATTAAATGTCCAGATTGTAAGAAAGAATTTATTATTACTTATGATGAAAGAAAATGTAAAAAGGCAGAGAAGAAAAGTTAAAAGTCAATATTTTCGCTTGTATGTTATATCTTTGAGTAGATAATTAGAGCCGATAGAGAGCGCATAATGTATACTACGGCTAAGACCAAATTATGCATGACGAAGCATATAAATAAGTATTTTCAGACCTTCGAGGATTCGCCATCGGAGGTTTTTTTATTCTTTGAAGTTTATAGTTATTATGATAACATAAATGTATTCGTAAAATCCTATTTGACATATTTAATTTTAAACTCGCTGTGATACAGGAGCTCATGTACAAACAGGAAGTCTTGAAGCCATATTTTGATATTAATAAATTAAATTGTACAGATTTTAAGGATTGGTATTTTGGTCATCTTCATGAAGATGCGGATGTCGAAAATTTTCACTGTAGAATAGATGAAGTAACACGGATTGAGTAGACGGGAATCAAAAAAGGTTAACTAATCCCCTATCCCAGCCGATAACATACATATAAAAGCTCAAAAGGAATTGAGTTCAAAAAACTTCAAGGATGAAGTAATAGGGCTTTCAGCGGTATAGGGGATTACTATACCTATTTCTGTTTTATTTCTTTACCCTTGTAGTGGGCTTATTTCCTATGTAAAAATGCGTAATTTAAAAGATCAAAGCATGCCATATGGGAATGAATATTTTAGGTTTGAATGCGAGGAAACCAGCCTTGATAAAACCAAATACAGCGTCGTAGACGTACCGCATCAAACAGGCAGAGGTGTGAATTATACAGTGTAATGTATATTTGATCGTGCAAAATGGGAGGTGAGATGATGTATACAGGAACGATTCAGAGTCAGGTCAGTCTGCAAATGCTGGATTTGAAATGGCAGAAAAAGAAACAGGATATCAACAGTAAGAAGGATACAGAGGGTATGACGCAGGATGAGATCCTGTTGGACAGTCTGGAACGACAGGCGCAGACGGAGCGGGAGCGTTCTGCGACCAGTGAGCTGTATACGAAGTTGAAAACCGGCGGAACGCTGACGGAAGAGGAAATCGCATATCTGAAAGAACATGATCCGGAAGCACTTGCAGAATATGAGAAAGCACAGACGGAGAAGAAAGCGTATGAAAATGCACTGAAAAATTGCCGGACAAAGGAAGATGTACAGAGACTCAAATTGAATCGCATGGGAAGCTTTGCGGCACAGGCGAAGGAAATCGCAAGCAATCCATACATTCCAAAGGACAAGAAGGTAGTGCTTATGCAGCGGCTGAATAATGAAGTGTGTATGATCCGTGATGCACATCAGGCGTTTGAGAAGAGCCGGGCATATGAGGAGCTTCCGGAGGAACAAGAGCTGCGCAGGGAGGCGGCAGAGGAATCTGCAGAGAAAATGGAGCATCAAAAGGATACAGAGCAGGCAGAAACGACAGAAGATTCAAAAGTCGACAATAAAAATAAGGCAGATGCAGAGGCTGAGGAAGTGGATGAACCGCAATCTGATGTAAAATCGGAAATGTCTGATGTATACGAAACGGTAGAAATTGCAAATGTAGAATCACATGCAAAAATAAAACCGTCGGAATTGCAGAAGACAGCCGGTGATGCAAGCATGGCACGCAGGCAGCAGGAAGCTGCACAGACATTTACAGAGATAACAGAGGAAATCAAACGATTTCTGCAACGCAATCACAGTGGCAGAGGAAGCTTTACAGCACAGGTATGAGGAGGAACCGATATGAACGAAGTTCATATTTAGGATCGGTTCCGACGACCAGCCGCCGAACGGATGCGAGGGGGCATTACATATTACATGAGGAGGAACCGATATGAACGAAGTTCATATTTAGGATCGGTTCCGACGACCAGCCGCCGAACGGATGTGAGGGGGCATTACATATTACATGAAGGGAGAGAAACAAATGGCAAATTTATATGGAGTATCTGCATATCAGCAGACGAACAACACGTGGAACAATACCCGCACGAATAACACGAAGACAGACCGGAAGAATGCGGAGAAAACAGATGCACAGAAAACAGAGACAGACAGCGTGAAGACAACGACCTTCAACCCAGCCGATACGACAGGTTTGCTCGTGCCGACAACGAAGAGCGGATATGGGACGGTGATTGGAAATGTGGAGCTGTCTGACAAAGCGAAGGACTATTACAACAAACTGAAAGCCAAGTTTGAAAATATGGATTTTATACTTGTAAGCAAGGACATGAAATCACAGGTGCAGGCAAATGCGGCGGCATATGGAAATGCGAGCAAGCAGGTTGTTCTGATCGACGATGAGAAAATTGAGAAGATGGCAACGGATGAGTCTTTCCGGAGAAAATATGAAGGAATTATTGCGATGTCACAGGCGAAGCTGCAGGAGGCAAAAAACAGTCTGACAAGCAGCGGTGCCAGCGTAAATAACTTTGGTATGTCGGTTGACGCAAATGGAAAGGCAACCTTCTTTGCAACTGTGGAAAAGGCGGCGAAAAAGAAGGCGGAAAAGAAAGCAGCAGAGAAGAAGGCTGCACAGAAGAAAGCGGAAAAGGCGAAAGATCAGAAGTTGGCTGAGAAAAAAGCAGCAGAAAAGAAGGCCGATGAGAAGCACGCGGAAGAATCCAAAAATGAGGAAACAACGATTGCAGATGAGAAGGAATACGTGCAGATCACAGCCGGTTCAATGGAAGAGCTGATCAACAAAGTTTCTTCTTATGCATATGAGAACTCCGAGCGAAATATACTCACAGAAAGCGAAAAGAGTGTTGGACAGAAATTTGATTTTCGGGGATAGAGGTGACCGGTATGAAGATTGAAGATGCGAGAGTACGGTACAACGTACAGATCAAAACCTACTACTCGAAGCAGAAGGAATTGTATGCGCAGAAACAGAAACTCGAAGAGAAGATAAAGACGACCGAGAATGGCGCGGAAGTTTACAAGGATGAGTCGGCGATTCTTGAGCTGCAATACAACGCTGTCGATGAGAAGAGACAGGAATATCAGGATTACATGGACAAACTGATGGAACAGTGGCGCATGATCTCGGACAAGATAGCAAGCAAACAGCAGTCGGACGCTATGGCAGATCAGGCAAAAGAAATGAACAAGATCATGCTTGTTGCAAGGCGCATTATGCATGGGGACAAGGTTCCGGCGAAAGATGAGAAGAAGCTGATGGAATTTGATCCGAAGCTTTATATGATGGCAAAAAATGCAGCGGCAATGCTAGAGATGCGAAAACGCAAAGAACACAAATCACTGTGGGAGGATGAAGAAGAAAAGGAGCAGGTAAGCGCAACCGAAGAAGCAAATAATACGGAAGCATTTGCGGATGGACCGGAGGTCGTGGATGTAGAAACTACAATCAGCAATGCCACCGGGGAGCTTGATGCATCCGGAGAATAGGAAGGCTATTCAGGAGGTCGGTGAGTTGGACGGTAATGGAGAAATGAAATTATTATCGTATATATGCAGTTTGTATTGGCGTGGTGTCTGTCCCATAATTGATTTGAACGTTTTAATAAAATGGCTGGTCGAACTGAAGGCAAGGATATTGCCAATGTCGGTAAGGCTGTATTCAGAATAGAGGAGCATATTTGATGCTACCTCTATTTTTTTGTTAGTAATATATTGCTGGATGGAGCGTCCGGTTTCTTTCTTGAACAGACTGCTTAAGTAGTTTGGCGTTAAGCCGACTTCATTTGCCAGTTCTTCAACCCGGATTTTTTCGTGGAGGTGCAGGTAGATATAATCTTCGAGTTGCTTGACATATAAATTGTTCGAGGAAAGTTGATTTTTCTTTGCCTTTATAGAGGCGACCTGCTCAGTAAAATTCTGGATCATTTCTGTCTGTAACGAACAGACTTCATCGATTGACATACACAGATCCACACGCTGGATAAAAAGGTCGCTTAAATTATAGGCATCCTGCGGTTCCATCCCCCCACGGATAGCGTAGCGGGTTGTCAGGGTTGTAGAAGCAACAAAAAGATATTTGAATTGACGTATCGGATCATTTGAGAGCTTTCCGTTTCTGTTGCCACGAAACATTTTTTTGCTTATCTCGATAACACGAAGGTCACCATTCATAACATAGATATATTGTAGAAGCTCCTCGTCATAGCCATGGTGGATGCGGTTGTCCTCACGTTGCAGGTAGGCGGCAATCGTAAGTTTTTTTTGAAAAGATGAATATTCACTCATAATTATAATTCCCCTAAAATATCGTAGATTTATGCTATTTATCATAGAAATATGATATATTTGTTTAATATCATAGTATAGAATTGCTGAAAAGACAAGCAAAAGAAAAATCATATAGATTAAAATAGGAGGTAGAAGCAGAATAATGAAGGCGAAATCAGTTTCTTTAACAGAAGGAAAAATCTTGAAATCCCTCGTGATTTTTGCGATTCCGATTCTGATCGGAAATATATTCCAGCAGTTATACAATGTGGCAGATACCGCAATCATAGGAAATGTGCTGGGCGATCAGGCGTTGGCAGCAGTTGGTGCAACATCGGCACTTTATTCACTTGTAATTGGATTCGCAAATGGTATTACAAATGGATTTTCGGTTGTTTTGGCTCGCGTGTTTGGCGAGAAGGACGAAGAAAAACTGAAACAGACGTCGGCATTGATTTACTTCCTGACTGTTATAATCTCCATCATATTGACTTTGGCAAGCGTGATTTCGTTGCATTCAATCTTAGTAATGCTGAAGACGCCGGAAAATATATTGCCAAAGACAGAATCGTATTTGCACATCATACTCACATTTGCAATTGTTACGATGCTATATAATATGTTTTCCGGAATCCTTCGGGCGATCGGTGACAGTAAAACGCCATTGTATTTTCTGCTATTATCATCTGCGCTTAATGTGGGATTGGACTTCCTGTTCGTGAAAGGATTGAACCGCGGGATTGGTGGTGCGGCTGAGGCAACCGTGATTGCTCAGATTGTTTCAGTATCGCTTTGTATCGTATACATATGGAAGAAATGTCAGGTGTTAAAGTTCTCTATGCGATATCTGAAATGGGATAAGGCGTTAGTAAAGGAATTGCTTTTGACCGGATTTTCGATGGGACTTATGCTGGTAGTTGTTTCCATTGGTTCCGTTGCATTGCAGAGTGCTGTGAACTCTCTTGGTGAGCAGATAATTGCGGCACATACTGCGGCAAGAAAAATTGATGAGATTTTCATGATGCCGCTTGGAACACTTGCCACGGCAGCAGCAACCTTTGCAAGTCAGAATTTCGGCGCAGGAAAATATGACCGGGTTTATAAGGGAATCAAAGACGCGGTGCTGATTGCCATTGGTTGGAGTGCCTGTGCGATCCTGATTGTGTTCGCCATCGGAAAATATATGGTGAAATGGCTGACGGGAACGTCCGATGCGGAAATAATAAGCAATGCACTTATGTACATGAAGATCAATATTGTATTCTTCCTTGTGCTGAGCATATTGCTTGTATTACGAAGCAGCCTGCAGGGAGTAGGCAGAAAAATTGTGCCGGTACTTGGAAGTGGCGTTGAGCTGATTTTGAAATTCGGTGCCGTGAACATTATAACGAATCGGCTTGGGTATTTTGGAGTCTGTATATTGGAGCCGATTATCTGGGGGATTAGTGCAATCATGGTATTGGTAGATTTTGTTGTATATCAGAAAACATATAAGAAGGTGCAGGCTGTGCAACCAGTGTAGAGTTACATAGATGCAGGAAAAAAACAGGGCTTCCCATGAACGTGGGAAGTCTTTTTTCGTTGACAAAAATATATGGCTATCGTAGTGTATAGTTAATCGGGGACGGAGCTTTTGTCACGATACTGGGTCAAAGGAAGCGTCCAAAGGAGGAGTACAATGGGAAAACGATGGAGCAAATTACAGAGCAGACTCTATAATCTGATGGATGAAAAAGCGGAATTTCAGATTCATTGCGCTTTGTATGAGATGAATTCAAATGATGGGTATCATGGAAATAAATTACCGCGGTATTTTATAACGATAGGCAAGGATGTGGTGTTTGATTATCCGAAACAGTTTGATACGACGTTAAAATATGGGTGGAATTCATATCCGTGGGATTGCGATATTTCAGATATCTCAGATGTGATTGAAGCGTATATTGAGTGTCCGGAAAATGAATTGATGCAGCCATTTACAGATGATAAATGGGGGATAACAGATATCTTACGTGCGTGTGACCGCAGAATCGGGAAACGGCGTCTTATCCAGATGCATGATGAGACAGAAAATGCGGTTGTAAGAGAGATTATTGAGAAGCGATTGCGTTAATCGGGGATGTTGTTTGATTTGACAAACTAATACTACGGCTGTAATATATAAATATTACAAATGTAGTATTAGGAGGAAAACAGATGAAAAAACAACGCTTGATAGCTATGGTGATAAGTATGATATTCCTTTTGACAGGGTGTTTGCACAACAACGGAAAGGGAAATATCAGAATTGAAAGCGAAGAGGAGCAGACTGGTATTTTAGATGAAGGGACTCTGGATCAGTGCTTGCGTGTCTATCAATCCATTTATGATGATGCCGGCAATGATATAACGGATGTTCAAAAACAAACACAGGTTGTGCAGGGGATTGGCTCACTTGGATATGTTGCTATTGATGTGGAAAACAAAGTCGATATGGCATGTGCAGAACAATTGCAGGCGTTTATTCAGAGTAAAAAACAGACAAAGGATGCAGACTGTATTATATTTCGTATTGCAGTGGATCAGAAGTTTTGGGTATATCGTCTTTTGTCACGTGGGGAAAAAGTGACTATTGAGCAACAGTGTATACAATATCATAATCAGCAAATGGAGATTTCAGATTTGCAGGAGTATGATGCAACGGAGTTTTGTTATACGCAGCAGGGGTATTTGTTTATAGAAGGGTATTGGGTTTCAGATCAGATGTCGGCGTTGCTTGCGGCACCGGAAGAGGAACATATTGCGTTTCGTGTGGAAGCATTAGATGCGGCGTATAAGGCAATGAATGAAGCTTATATAGAACCTATTTCGTATAGTTTGAATAATGTATTTCTTGTAGATTGGGACGCTGAACATTGGGAACAGCTGGATTTCTATGATATCTTTGTCAAATTTTATCAGGAATGTTATCAGAAAGAATGTCCATACAAAAGGAGCGAGGATTTGTCGGTTGGAATGGAATATCAGATTCCACAGGATGAATTCGAAAATGTAATAAGGATGCATTTCCCAATTGAAGTTGAAACATTGCGCAAACTGCTTCGGTATAATTCGGACACACAAACATATCTTTTTCGACCACGGAGTATGGATGAGATAGATTATGCGGAAATTCCGTATTCCGAGGTTGTCGGTTGTGTGCAAAATGCAGATGGTTCAATGACACTTACAGTAAATGCGGTTTTTCCTTTGAAAAATACTTCTCGGTTATTTGCACATATGGTAACAGTAAAAAATGAAAATGGTACAATTCATTATTTGCAAAATCGCATAATAAATAATTCCGAGGGAGAACATTGGTGGCATAGTGATCGTTATACGGATGAGGAATGGCAGGAACGGTATGGGATTTCGGATGAAAACAATATATTTCCAAAGCC
>ULWY01035665.1_pt1 | contig 15370 bp, 4 predicted proteins | sample 1960761 | NCBI WGS metagenome assembly ULWY01 (sample SAMEA4835824, study PRJEB28245) | human gut metagenome | biome: gut microbiome; material: fecal sample | place: Denmark | collected 2008
TATTAATTTCGATGTTACCGCCACCGTTAATCGTCAGCTTAGCATGACCGCCGTTGGCGAACAATGCGTTGCCGTCGATTTTGGCATTGACATCGCCGTTAATGGTAACCTTCGGGCCCATCTGCAGGGAGTAATTGCTGCCGCTGTATACCAAAGAGCAGCCGTAATAGCCAAAAGCACCTTCTTCGGAGGTCAGGCCCCATTCGCTGTTTTCGTTGCCCATAGCGGTTACATTGCCGTTAAAGGTTACTTCGGAATTACCGTTTGCATACAAACCTAAGGTATAACCGATACCCTTCATATTGAACTCAGTATCGCCGTTAATGGTCAGCTTCATCGGCTTATCCTTGCTTTGTGCGCCCTGGCCTACGTTGATGCCCTCAACACGACCATTGGTACTGCTACCGTTGATTACCAGCTTGCCTGCATTAACAGTTACGCCGTCAGCAGAGCTTGCGCCCAGTGCATAAACAGTATCGCTGCCTTCAACATTAGTGTTGAACGTCAAAGTCTTGCCTGCATTGATTCTCGCAGCCTGCTTCAGATCAGCGCCATTCTTGTCTGTAGTTGTAATAGTAGTATCTTTTTTGAATTTATAGGTACCATCCTCGGCAATAACATTTGCTTCGGCATATTCTGTATCATTATCCTGTACACCCGTCAGAGTGGTAGTGAAATCTGTCTTAGTCTGGTTAATGTTTGCAGTAGTAGTGCCCTGACCTGTCTGGTCGTTAAAATAAATACCGGCAGTTTTTAAAGCCTTGGAGGAAGCAGTCAGCCCTTCGGCGATAACAGCCATACCGTCTAAAGCACCCTCGCCATTTTTGGCTGCATTGTAATACAGCTTGCCTGCCAAAGCATTCAATGCTGCATTTACTGTTTTTTCATTGTTGACATCAACATTATCAGTAATCAGCGTAATATTGCTGCCTACCTTAGCAGTATCAACGATGGTGTTGCCCGCAGTATAGTCAGCAGTTGCGGTACCGTCATTTTTATGCTCATAGAAAATACTGGTATAACCGCTGTAATTACCCAAATTCAGCTCAGCTTTATCCTTTTGGAAGATATAACCTGTGTTTGCTGCGCCTTCACTGCCGACAAACTGCTTTAATGTGCTGCCATGGTAGTCCCAATCACCCTGGCTGGTGCTGGTGTTAGTCCATTGCGCACCGTTCTGCAGTATCATATGTGCATCGCCTTCACCGCCATTGGTGTACATGATGCCCTTGAAATAGGAATCTGCGGTATTCAGGCCCAGTGTTACTGTGCCTTGGTCTCTGCTGACATCATCGACACAGATATTACCGTCTATCTGTACATCACGATTGGCATCGGAAGCAACAATCTCGCCATTCTCCAGCTTGGAGTTTACAGACAGCAGACCGCCTACAACATTAGCAGCACGGCCAGTGCTGGTTTTGAAAGCGCCGCCACCGATATAAGCAGTAGGTACTCCCTGAGTATCACCAGTATAATCGCCACCTCTGACGGTAATCACACTGCTGCCGTTACCGACATACATATCAACCAGACCGGAAATCTTCAGGTCGGCACTGCCGGAGTTTTTCCAAACATAAATGCCATTTTCTACCTGATCCTGGCTGGAATGGAATTTAATTGCATTATCCCAACCATCAGCATTATTGATAGTCAGGCTGGAAAGGCCTTTGCCATCATGGTAGCTGCCCTCCTGGTTGGTGCCGGCAAGATAAATACCGGTAATATTACCGGTCGCCAGACCAGGACCAGCGGCAGAAAGCTCCATGCCCTTAACATTGTTAATAGTCAGGCTGGAAGAAGTAACATGAAGAACATTAGGACTGATGGCACCGGGATTAAAAACCGCCCCCTGTGCAACAGGATCCATGTTCATCGCTACGTCAAGACGATGTCCTTGCATATCAATAGTTACCGGATTATAGCCTGCAACATAGATACCACCAAACAACGGTGTCCAAAAGTTCAGATTCTGTTCCGATGTTTTGGGCTTCAATGTGATATCCTCATTGAAGGTATAGGTGTGTGTTTTAGCATCATAAACGCCTTGATTCTGCCAATACGTGCGCATAGAAGCGCCATAGTTGTTACTTTCCGAAATAGCCTTGTCATGCACGCTTGCAGCAAATGCATTGTTGGCACCTAAAACGGTCGCGGCAACGGCCAGTGCCAATAAAGCTTTTCTCTTTTTTTGACTTAACTTCAGCATATAGTCCTCCTTATCAAAAACTTTGAGCGACAGCAGTCATACCCACTATTGCTGCTGCCTCTCCCGCACAGAGACATACTCCGTACAGCTTATATGAAAATTTCGCAGACCACTGCTTTCACAGCAGCCTGTGATTTCATAAGCAAAAGTTTACTTTACCGGGCAGTCGCTGTCTTCATCGCCATGCTTTCAGACAGTGCTGTCACTGTAAGCAATTATTTAGCCCAAACAGCTTCCATTATGTTGCCATATTGCGCTTCCAGGAATTTTACAGCTTCAGCCATAATTGCATTTGTCAGAGCCGGGTTAAAGGTATTATTTTCGGCGGTAATGCAGGCGTTCAGCATGAGGTCGCCTTTTTCGGAAACGGTGAATTTGAACGGACGAACATTGTTGTTCATGTTGTTGATGGCGCCAGCAAGCTCCTTCAGTTTAGCTTCATCAATTACCTGCGGAGCAATTTGTACCTGCAGCATTACGTAAACGCTGTCATCCATCAAAAGTGCCATCGGCAGCAGTTGGCCTTTTACCTCCATACGGCTGCGGAAGATAGTGGTGTGTTGTGCGTCTTCAATTTTTTGTACGTCGAAGCATTCGATTTTATTGTCAGCCAGGAACTGTGTCATTTTCTCAATTTTGTTTTCCATTTCGATTACCTTAGTTTCTGCTTTTTTTACCATGATTAAAACTCCTTTACATTAAACAACTTTTTATAAATTGAGAAGCAGAGTTTTCTGCTTCGCAGATAACAGATTAATTTTTATTATTGAATATTCCTAAGATTAAAAAATATATTCAGACTCATAAAAAAAAGACTAGCACATACCAAAAGCAACAGGATAAATTTCACATGAAAATATCACATGAAAAATCCGTTTTTCTTTAAGTATGCCTAATCTCGTAGACCTCTTAATCCATACAAATAGTCAGTACCCTGGCTTAAGCTCATTGCCACTTCATCCCTTGGTAAGAGGTTTAAGCTACAGCTTAATGATGAAGGGGCTCCCTTTCACAGTTGCGGACCAGCGCCAAAATTTCATTGGACTTCCCTGCAAAGAAGATATCCGGCAAGAATATCTTCACCTAATTGTTTGTATTAAATTGAATGACGTAAAAGCAGCATTGGCTTCTCTTTTAGTCATTTGTATTTTAATCGAGGTGCATTAATTACACTTTCTCTTTTATTGAAAATATATATTACTTATAGTCTACCACATGTGTTATTGAACGTCAAGTAGCAGTTAAATATATTTGCATTACAGCACAGCAAGCAAGAAATCAGTATAAACATCGGCTCGCATCAGAAAATCCGAAAAATTACCGATAATACAAATATAAGAAGCTCTCAAAAAAATGTGCTGCATATCCGCCTTACAGCAGATATGCAGCACGTATATTGTCGTCTACAAGTTTTTTGAGTTTACCGCAGCACCGCACAGGGCAGCACTGCGGCTGAGTATGAAAAATATGAGAGAGCTTAAATAATTTCTTAGAACTCGAAACGGAGACCAACGTTCATCTTCCACTTACGCTCGAAGTCGCCGCCAAAGTCCTTAGCAAAGTCTGCATAGATATGGCAGTTGTCGCTCAGGTCATAGCTGCCGCCAATGCTCATTTCCATCCAGGTATCCTTGCCGTCGAAGCTGGTGTGCTTGGTGCCGCCGTCCTTAGCGAAATAGCTTGCGCTGATGTCGCCGTTGAATTCATGCGCACCGTACAGGCCAACGTATACGCGGCCTTTTTCGCTCTTAGCGCCTGCTTCCACACCGAAGCGTGCTACCAGGCTGCTGTAAGCGTCCTGGTCAATTCTCATGCTGTCTTTCGGAGTATGGGCAGTGTAATTCTTGCTGCCTACCTGAGACCAGGTCAGCTGTGCTTTCGGAGTAAAGTAGCTTGCCTCAGTGCCGAAGGTCTTGCCATATTCCATGGTCAGGCCATAAGCGTTGGCTTTGTAATCGCCATGCAGCTTCAGAGTGCGGATTTCGTTGTAAACGTCGTATTCGTTTTCAACGCGACCGGCTTTTGCTGCTACACGCAGGTAGGACTGGTCTTCGAAATTCTTCACGCCGTATACGCCAAAGCTGTAAAGCTGGTTGTCGCCCTTGCCGCCAAGCAGGTAGTTGGAATCGCCGTTGCGGTAGTCAAAGGCTACACCTGCATGCCAGCCGTTTGCCAGAGCTTTGTCATAGCCAACCTGTACTCCGCGATAGGTGTTGTCATCTTTAACACCCTTAACATCGGAGCTTGTCTTGCCGCCCAGTGCCTTAGCGAAGATGCCGTCTGCATCTGCCAGATCCGCACCGGTGTAGGTGTCCTGCATGTTGTCGCGCCAGCTGTGCATGGAGGTGGTTGCAGCGCTTCTTACGCCCTTCATTACCAGGGTTTCATAGTCGCCGTTGTAAATTTCGCCCCATTTTATGCTGCTGGGATTAAATTTGCCTATACCGGTTGTTTCATCCCACTTCATAGCACCTGTCTTGCCGGCAGAAGTCAAACCTTCGGCAATTCTTACCTTACCCTTCAGGTTAGCGCCATTTGCTGCATGATCGGTATACTGAATCTTTTCTGCCAGTACAGTCATGGCTGCTTCAACCTCAGCCTGACTGTTAATATTGATATTATTGCTGTCGGTGAACAGAATTACACCAGAGCCTTCTTTAGCATTACTGATAACAGTATTGCCGGATTTGAATTCTTGTGCTTCGCTGCCTTTATTATCGTGATTATAGATGATGGTTTCCCAACCGCTATAATTAGCAATTTGGAGAGCCTTGCTTCTCTTAGTCATGTTCAGGTAGCCGGTTTCAGCCTCGGTTTTGCCGCCATTAATGGTCAACCCTTTTGCAGGAGCTGCAGCCGGAGCTTTTGCAATTCTCAGCAAGGACATGCCTGCAGCTTCCTCGCCGTCGGTCAGGTTCCAGGTTGCACCGTTTGCCAGGCTCAGTGCAATGCTGCTGTTGCCATCAACATTGTAGCCGCCGTTCATTACGGAGTTCTTTTCGATCAGGCTGATTACTACACTGCCGCCGTTCGCTGCATTGATATCGCCAGTAATAGTGCTGCTTGCGTTGCCGCTATCTACGGTAATGTTGCCGCCGTTGGCATTGATGCTGCCGTTGATAGTAAGTGCGCTGTTGTTGCCGTTAACATTTACGTTAGCGTTTTCACCTGCGTTGATTGCCGCATCGGTGCTGCTGATAACAGTGCTGCCGTTCAGGGTTACGTTGCCGTTTTCAGCGTTGATACCGGTTTCACCCTTCAGCTCGAGCTTAGCCTTGGTGGTGTCGATTACGATGTCTTTAGCAGTTGCATTTACTGCCGCGCCTTCTTTAACCTCGATAACGGTCGGATCCTGAGTGAATACATAGGAGCCGTCTTCCTTCAGAATGCCATCTTTCTTATACTGGTAATCTGCCTTAGCATCGCCGGTAATACCGCTGTTGAGCTTGCTGCTCTCAGGAGTCTGGGTATCGGGATAGGTGAGGCCCGGAGCAATGGAGCCATCCTTTAAGCTGCCCTTGCCGTCCTTGCTGCTGAAGGAGATATCGCCAGTCTGCATAGCCTTGCTGCTTGCAGTCAGACCGTCGGCAATCTTTACATAACCTGTCAAGTTATTTTCGCCATTTACATAGTTGCTGTAGGTCAGCTTGCCTGCCAATGCGTTCAGCACATTAGCTATGCTGTATTCGTTATCCATTGCAATACCGCTGTTATCGGTAATCATGGATACTACAGAGCCTTCTGCCGCATTTTTGATAATGGTGTCACCAGCTTTATAATCAGCTGCTGCTTCGCCGTTACCGGTGTGTGCGTAGAAGATATTGGTATTGCCGCTGTATTTATCAATAGTCAGATTCTTGCTATCTTTTTGGAAGATATTGCCTGCATGTGCTGCATCAGCACCACCGGTAAAGTTGGTTACATGGCTGCCGGTAAAGCCGCTCGGAACCTCTTTGCCGTTCTTCTCGTTAGTCCAGGTTGCACCATCTGTCAGCCACAGATTAAAGGTACCATAGCTGGTTGAGTCGTCACCGGAAGTAACTTCGTAGAGGCTGCGGCCGTTCCAGCTGCTGTCTTTTCCCTGCAATGCCAGATTAACGGTAGAAGATGTAGAAGTTGTTTCATCCTCCCAATAATCATAGGTTTCTGCAGACTTGGTGTAGACATCGCCATCAATCTTGACAATGCCGTCGCCTGCCTTGCCATCCTTAACATTGACGTTGATAATGCCGTTATCGTCAGAATTCAGCGCAATGTAATTAGCTGCCTTGCTATCCTTTTGAATATCCAGATTGCCGTTCATGGTAACAGTTCCGCCGCTGCCACTGTAAATGCCATTGCTTTCTGTCTGCGCAGATGCAGTAATGGTGGTGTCTGCGTCAATGGTAATCTTACCGCCGGTTGCATAAACACCCTGGGCCCTGAAGCCGGTGGTATCAGTGCTGAGCTTCAGACTCTTAGCCTTAATAGTAATATCCTTGGACTTTCCATAGCTGAGGCCGGTAGCTACCGCACGTGCAACATTGCTGCCCTTAAGAACATGGTAAGATACATCCAAATTCTTTCCGTCGGCATTAATCGTAATCGGTCCGCCGCTGGATTCAATAGCACTCAGGTTGGAGCTGTAATCCCCCTTAATTACATTGATTGTTGTATCCTGAGTAAAGTTGTAAATGCCTTTCTCAGTTTCAATTCCCAGACTTACATACTTTTTATCAAGATTACCAGTAATCGGATCAGTAATAACAGTATCGTCTATTTCGTTATATTTATAGAAGCCCTGACCAGGTGTCTTGGTGCCGGTTGTATCGGTTGAGAAGCTGATATCGCCGGTCTTCAAAGCTGCGGAAGAAGCAGTTAAGCCGGAAGCAATCTTGACAGTACCTGCCAGCTTGCCATCATTAGCAGTGTAGAAGAGCTTCTGTGCCAGCTTGTTAAGAACTTCATTAACGGTATTCTGGTCTTCAGCCTTATCATAGGCGTTAAAGCCTTTAGTGATACCCTGGTTATCAGTAATAAGCGTAATATTGGAGCCGGTATTAGCCTGACCGATAGTAAAGCTGCCGCCGAGAATATTCGTCGGATTGTCAGCATCATGGTTATAAATAACATTGGTATTGCCGCTGTACTCAGCTACATTGATATCGCCTGCATTGTTTGCCACAATAATGCTGCCATTATTACCGGAGAAGGAAGCAAGCTTGCTGGCACCATTTACGTTCCAGATAGAGTTATCCAGCTTCAGGTGCATAGCATTGCCGTTGCTGTAGCCGGTCCATGTTGCATTATTCAGATCAGCATTCACAGTGTTACCGGAAAGGTTATTGCCGGTCCAGGATGCACCGTTGCCCATATAAAGGTTAACGATACCTGCACTGCTGCCGTTAGTATTGCTTACATCACCCTTCCAGAAGGATTCCTTAGTATTCAGGCCAATGCTTACATCTGCACTTGCACCGGCACTATCCATGCCGCCGCCGAGATTTACATTGCCTTCCATCTGTACATTATTGCTGCCTGCACAAATGATAGAGCCTTCGGCATCCTTCTTAACATTCACATTAACCTGTCCACGGTTCTTGGAAGCGAATTCGCCATAGGCACTGATAGCATATTCAGCCCCATTAATAGCCTTGATGACGCCACCGCCAATCTCAACCTTGGAAGCAACTGCACTGATTGCTTCGTTGGCACCGGAAGCATTGCTCTTATCAGCCAAAATATCAACAAGACCGTCAACAGTGATAGCAGACATAACGCCGCTTACACCGTTCATGCTCTTGATAACTGCAGCATTTGCCGGAGCAGCGCTGTTAGCACGCAAGGTAAGTACATTATCAGCACCAGCATTGTGAATATTAATCGTACCTCCGGCATTAACGAACAGCGCACCCGTCTGTCCGTTCGTAGTGCTTGCAGCATTAATAGACATTGCACCGGCATTATTGATATTTACTGCACCCTTGCCGACAGCTGCGATACCGGTTGTATGGGTATCGGTTGTTGTATCTACAGTCAGCTTGTTGCCGTTCATATCAATGGTAACATTATGGTTTTCGTCGGAGCCGGAAATAGCAGCGCTAATCTGCGGGAGCCATGCACCACCAGCAATCAGATGCTTTTCAGGTGTGATGGTTGTGCTGTCTGCAGTAAATACATAGGTACCATCTTCCTTCAATACGCCTTTTTCTATGTAAACCGTATCAGCAGCTGCGTCGCCGGTAATTGCCGTAGTAAATTCTTTGGCTATCTGGCTGCCTGGCTTGCTAGTCTTATAATCATAGTAGCCCTGGCCAGGTGTAAAAGTACCTGTTTCTTCGGTAGAGAAGGAAATATCGCCGGTCTTCAATGCTGCGGAAGAAGCTGTCAGGCCTTCAGCAATCTTCACTACGCCAGCAAGATGACCATCAGTATAGTTTTTGTAGAACAGCTTGCCTGCCAAGTTGTTCAGTACGTTGGCTACTTTATCCTTAGCATCAGCGGAATCGCCATCTGCAAAGCCGGAGGTGATACCCTTATTATCTGTAATAAAGGTGATAGCAGAACCTTCTGCTGCATTGGTAATATTGAAGCTGCCGCCAATAATCTTGCTCGGATCAGCAGCATCATGATTATAGAATACAGTGGTATGCCCGCTATAATTTACAACAGAAATAGGATTGTTATCCTTTTGGTAAATCAGACCTGCGTTATCTGCATCCTTGCCGCCATGCAAAGTCGCCAACGTGCTGCCTGCCCATACAGGATTTTTGGACGCTATGGTCGTAGTTGTCACATGCGATTGCTGTTCGTTGGTCCAGGCTGCACCGTTTTGCAGATACAGGTTGAACTGGCCGATATCATGCGTAGTATTGCCGCCGCTGCCATAGTCGGAATTATACATATCATAGGCTGCAACACCCTTCCAGAAGGAATCCTTATCGTTCAAAGCAACATTGAGAATGCCTGCATCATTCCAGTTAATCAGCTCGCCACCAGTGTATTCCACAACCTTCTTGCCATATTGGCCGGTTGCGTACATATCACCGGTAATCTTAGTGGTTGTATCGCCTGCAGCGCCGTCCTTCATGTTGATGTCCAGCGTGCCTTTATCTACGCGGACTGCATAGAAATTATGCGATTTATCACTGTCTTCGGCTGCAGTAATAGTGCCGCCGCCGACAGACACCTTGGTATCCTTACCGGTCAGTCTGATGCCGCTGCCGCGTACACCGGAAATATCTACCGGACCACTGACAGTTACAGTGGAAGTGTCACCTGTTACCTGAATACCGGAAGCATTCATGCCTGCGCCACGTTCTCTAATGCCCTTGACATTGCTGATTGTCAGCGGGCCATCAATATTAATCTCGCTCTTCTGCCCCTGGATATTAATACCGGTTGCGGAATCACCCTTCGTAACAATATCGGTAATTTCTACCGGACCGGAAATATTCAGATGTGCATTACCGTCAGCGTAAACGCCATGAGAGCCTCTGGTATCCGTATTATTAGCTGTAATAGAAAGCTTTTGCTCTGCGGACGGATTAATAACCTTGATATAAGTATTAGCGCCTGCGTAAATAGCCGCTGCCTGTCCGCCGGTTTGTGCAACATTCAAAGCCAGACCTTTACCGGACATATTTACAGTCATCGGTTTAGACGGAGATGTTTCCTCTCTTGCATAAATTGCGCTGGCAAATTTATTATTACCGGCATTCGATTCAGTTACATTAATATGTGCAACACCCTTATCGTCTACCTCGCGGTTCAGGCTGATATTTTCCGATTTAGTGATAGCGCCTGTCTTGTAATCAGGCTTATCTTCTTCCGGAGTATAGTCATAGAAGCCCTGGCCTGCTTTTTTCGTTCCATTGCTTCCGTCAGAGAAAGTGATATCGCCGGAGGCTTTTACAATAGCACTTACACTAGACGCTGTCAGACCATCGGCAATCTTAACTACGCCGGCAAGATTTGCATCCTTGTAACCTGTGTAGAACAGCTTATTGGCCAGCTTATTCAGCACTTCCTTAACATTATTCTTTTCTGCAGCAGTATCATTAGCTTCAAAGCCAGCATTAATTCCCTGGCTATCAGTTACCAAAGTAATTTTAGAACCTTCAGCTGCTGTCTTTACAGTGAAGTTACCGCCAGTAATATTCAGCGGATTTTCTGCATCATGTCCGTATACTACTGTTGTATCACCTCTGTAATCATAAACGGTGATACCCTTGTCGGAATTCTGATAGATTACACCGGAACCATCCAGCTTAGAAACATTGCTGCCGGCAAAAGTTGTCTTAAGCGTATCTACCGAACGACCGGTTTCATGATTCCATACAGAGCCATCTGCCATTGTCAGATTAAACTGACCGGCCGGGGCATTATATGTACTGCCTGGAATATTGCTTACCGCGCCTGTCCATTGAGAACCCTTGGTCATGTTGACATTGATAACAGAAGCTTTATTATCAGTTACCTTCATGTCACCGGTAACGTCCAAAATTCCGGCAGTAATGCCTTCTCCTGTATTCAGGTTAATGGTACCCTTGTTAGCCTGCAAAGCATAATATTGGCTATAATCCGTACCGTTAGACATATCGGCAGCTTTAATAGTTGCACCGGCAGTAGATACAGTTGAAGTATTCAATGCACGGATTGCACTGCCCAATACGTTTTCAATATTAAGATTGCCTTTAACAGTTATATTAATAGGCGCATCTGCACTTGAAGAACTGTCTGCATAAATACCGGCAGTGTTCGGTCCAACCTTGTTGCCGGTCTGAACATTCTTAATGCTCAGGTCTTTTTCGAATACAACATTGCCTTTGGTACTTACATATACACCATAAGCACGCTGAGTAGCACTAGATTTAACTCCGTCTATCTCAACATCGGTATTTGCAGTAAGGTTGCCGCCCTCGCCTACACGAATGCCATAGACATACTTAGCCTTAGTATCAGCATTGCCATCAGCACCAAGTCCGGCAGAAACCTTCAGCACACCATTGCCCTTGGAATCCTTAATCTCCATGCTCTTGTTTTCATCAACGTAAACCGTAGACACATAATTAGCAGTTTGATTGTTGGCATTGAGCTTCAAGGTGTGTCCCTGTAAATCAACAACAAGCGGACCTTCTGCCTCGCCTGCTGCATACATAGCACTGGGAGCATTACCGGACACCCCATTCTGAGCTTCGGTAACATTAACGGAAACTACTCCGTTGATATCGCTTTCGCGTGTTTCACCGATGTTTTCGGATTTTACAATCGGGCCGGTTGCATATGTCTTATCGTCCTTCTCAGGAGTATAGTCATAGAAGCCCTGTCCACCCTCGGCAAAGGTAATGTTGCCGGTCTTCATAGTTACAGAGGAAGCTGTCAGGCCTTCAGCAATGGATACGCTGCCTGTAAGGTTGCTGTCGCCTGCCATATACCACAGCTTGTGTGCCAGAGAATTCAATACTTCGCTGACATTATTTTTCTCTGCAGCTGTATCACCTTCGGCAAAGCCCTTGGTAATACCGTTGTTGCCAGTATAAAGCATCATCTCGGTACCGGTCTTAGCATTAAGAACCTTAACATCACCGCCGATAATGGTGCCCGGCGTAGCATCATCATGCTCATACCATACCTTGGTAACACCCTCGGCATTAGCAATATGGATAGGATCGCTGTCATTTATCTTAATAATACCGGCAGATTTTTTATCCTTACCGCCTACAAGGCTGCTCAGATGAGAAATGCCATCATATTTTTCATAGTACGGCCTGCTGTAATCAGGAAGATTGCTTGCATCAAGGCCATCCTTACGGGAAGCATTTTCATAAATCCATTGCGCGCCATTATGCAGCCACAGATTTACTTCACCGGCTTTTGCAGTACCGGCATTGTCAATTACACCCTTCCAGGAGGAATCCTGCGTGGTCAGGCCGATGTTAAGGCGACCGTTTTGATAAACCATAGCCTTTCCGGCCTCATCAGAGGACTTCATTGCCAACACGTTGCCGACCATTTCTACCTTGCCGTTTTGTGCTTCCTGATTCTTTACATTGACGTTAATCGTGCCGCCGTAGCTTGCCAGAGCATAGTACGGCTCGATAAATTTGCCGAAGCCTTCAACAAAGTTTTCTTCTCTGTACGGTGTGTCGATACGGATAGAATTACCCAGCAAAGAAATAGTTCCCAAATCATAAGCCGGTACATCACCGTCAGCCTGATAAGCATCGGTTCTTACAGCCGTACCGCGTACAGCAATATCCACATCACCGTTAATAGTGATATCACCGCGGCTATGGTCAACGGAAATACCTGCAGGCTGCCAACGGGCGCCTGTATAGTTGGCATCGCCACCCATGCTGGTTGCACCGCCGGGGCCTATATTGCCATGAACATTCTTGGTAATGATACCCCAAGGATTTTCTGCATCATCCTTACGCATCTTTACATTACCGTTGACAATCAGGTTGCCCTTATTGGCTGCCGCAATACCAACAGAAGAATATGCCGAGGTGGCAGTGATATCCAGATTACTGTTGACAATAACAGTACCCTTGTTAGCCGTAAAACCATTTACACCGGCCCAGGCATTACTCTTATCGTTTGTCTGATAAATATGTAGCGTGCCATAGTTGCCGTCTACGCCTACATTATTATAAACGCTGTCTTTGCGGGCAGTAATACCATCCTTATTGGTAATAGTAAAGGTATGGTCCTTTCCTTGGAAATCATAAATAAGTTTACCGTCATTTTCTGTTACGGTATTACCATCGGGACTCAGTATCTCGCTGTCCTTTTTAAGCGTACCTATGAGAGGCTTGCTGTAATCAGCGGCATATACCGGTGCTATGAGAAAACTCGATGCACTGGCTGCGAGAAGAACACCTGAAATAAGTGACTTCCACTTTTTTTTACTTAGCTTCATGATATATTCCCCCTTATCAAAAAGCAAGGAACGAACAGAAACAACCACTGTTTCTGCCGACTCCTTTGTACAGAGAAAAGCTCCGTACAAATATACGTACAAATATATATGAAAACCCCGCAAACTGCTACTCATCAATACAGTTTGTGACTTCATAGCAAAAATATGCAGACGCTGCCATCACGGCAATGATTTTGCGGCAGCGCTGCCTGAATGTTTACACAACAGCTGTAAAATAAAAACACAGCTTAAATTGCCTTAAGCTGTGCTATATCCGTTTCTGTTCAGCACAAGATCAAGCAAAAAAGGACTCTTAATTTATTATTATAGTCAAACCAATACCAATAATTAATAAAGTCCGTTCTCGTAGACCTTTACTAAATACCAATCTGTCAGTACCCTGGCTTAAATTCATCGTCTCTGCATTCCTTTGTAAGAGGTTAGTTTTTTTCCTAATAATGCATCGACTCTTTTTTACAGTTGCGGAACAGCGTTGAAATCTCATCAAACTTCCCTGCAAAGCATTCATCCGCGTGGGACAAAGCCTCCAGACTAGGATTATATTCTATTGTAATCAAGATAGTCAGAAGTAAAAAATCACTTCATTTATCAAAAAAAATGTATGCTTTATTAAAGATACTTCATTTGCACCATATCTTGTTTTAGTACTAATTTCAGTTTAGCACTGATATAAAATTTCGTCAAGAACCATTATCAGAAAACTTATTTTTTTGCAAAACAATATATTTACTTTACTATTTTCCAGAATGTACGTCACACAACAAAAATACCGACGTCCACAACCCTTCCGGGTTACAGCGTCGGTATTTTCATTTACGCCTTACAGCGATTTTATTTTGCTTTCTTCAGGAATTTTTCATACATTGCATGGTCTTCAGCCATCATCTTATCAGCATCGGCACCGATAATGCAGGTCGGGTCGATACCCTGTTTCATGAAATAATCCTTGAATTCCTTGGATTCGCAAACCTTTTTAGCAGCAGCGCGCAGAGCTTCCAGCTTTTCTTTCGGAGTATCCTTAGGAGCAACCAGAGCTGCCCAAGCGCGAACGGTCATGTTGTGGCCCAGCTCTTTGAAGGTCGGAACATCCGGATAGATTACGCTGCGGGTGTCAGCCATAACAGCCAGAATCTTCAGGTTCCCTGCGTCTACCTGGCTCTTGAATACAGACGGGTCAGCCAAAGTTGCATCGATATGCTTGCCTGCCAGAGCAGCGGCAATATCAGCGGATCCTTTCGGATACGGTACGTGCTTGAACTGTACGCCGAATTCCTCTTCAAAGGAAAGTGCGGCAATATGCCAGATAGCTCCGATACCGGAGTTACCCATCTTCACCTTGCCGGGGTTTGCCTTAGCGAAGGCTACGAATTCGTCTACACTGTTATAAGGAGCATCCTTCGGCACAATCAAAGCTGCCGGAGCTGCAATCGGAGCGCAGATAGCTGCGTAATCCTTATAGGTGTTTTTGCATTTGCCCTGATGCGGGAACATAGCCAGCTCAACGGTAACCATGCCCAAAGTATGGCCGTCGGGTTTAGCATTAGCCAGCTCTACCATGCCGGTTACACCGCCGCCATCGGGTTTGTTTACGGGAACAAATTTGCTGCCCTTCAGCTCTTTTTCCATGAACTGAATCAGACCTCTGGCAGAGATATCGGTACCACCGCCCGGAGCCTTAGGAATAATTACGGAAATATCTCCGTCTGCAGGATAAGCTGCTTTTTTGCTGTCGCCGCCGCAGCCGGTAAGCATAACAGCCATGGTCAGCATAGCCATCAGCACAACTAAAATTTTCTTCATTGTCTTACATCTCCTTATATTTTAAATTTAAAGGGTAACAAGTTCATCCGCGCTCAATTTTACACAAGCAATATTACAACGCTTATAGGTATAGGTAAGCACAAGGCCTTCGCCGTCAGCAATAATCGCCGGATAGGAAAATTCCGCAGGCTCTGTTTCCAGGTCAAGCAGCTTTTGCCAGCTCGCACCATCATCTGTGGATTTGAACAGACTTAAGGGAGAACGCTGACCCCAGTTGGCAGCCACCGGATTGCACACCAGATAGAGTACACCGCCGGCAGTCCGCACTAAATCCAGACCGCTGTTATTGTTCGGCAGGCTCAAAGCGTAGGCACTGCACCAGGTTTCGCCGTCATCCGCAGAATCGCTGCGATAGACAAAGCCCTCGCTGCTGCGCAGCAGCATATGCACGCTGCCGTCCGCACTCTGCCACAGGC
>ULWY01033471.1_pt1 | contig 15358 bp, 10 predicted proteins | sample 1960761 | NCBI WGS metagenome assembly ULWY01 (sample SAMEA4835824, study PRJEB28245) | human gut metagenome | biome: gut microbiome; material: fecal sample | place: Denmark | collected 2008
CTAAAGCACTTATCGACGGTGACTACATTGATAAGACAGTTGTTATGGGTGTCAGACCAGAAGACTTCCATGATGAAGAAGTATTTATCGATGCAAGACAGGATAGCGTAATCGAAGCTACTATCAGATTATACGAGATGCTTGGTGCTGAAGTATTCTTATACTTTGATATTGAACAGTTCAACTGTACAGCAAGAGTTAACCCTCGTACAACAGCAAGACCAGGCGATACAATCAAGATTGCAATTGATACATCAAAATTACATATCTTTGATAAAGATACACAGCAGGTAATTGCTAACTAGTTTGAATTTATAATTCAATTAGTGAATAATATGTGAATTTTTGAGGAAATACATAAAAAATATGTATTTCCTCTTTTTTTTTTTGTCAAAATAGTTTAATATAACTATATCCGATTAAAAAATATGGGAGTGAAGCGAATGATATCAAATCAAATACTTCTTAATACAATAGAAGGACTTAAAAACATAACAAGAATTGATATGTGTGTAATGGACACAGAAGGTAAAGTATTGGCATCGACATTTAATGGTGCTGAAGAGAATGAAGCAGCAGTATTAGCTTTTGTGGATTCTCAGGCAGATAGTCAGGTTGTCTCAGACTTTCAGTTTTTTAAAGTGAGCGAAGATAACCAGCTTGAATATATTTTACTGGCTAAAGGCAGTACAGATGATGTATATATGGTGGGAAAGATGGCAGCATTTCAGATTCAGAGTCTGTTAGTTGCGTACAAGGAGCGTTATGATAAAGATAACTTTATTAAGAACCTCTTACTTGATAATATGCTTTTGGTTGATATTTATTCAAGAGCTAAGAAGCTTCACATAGAAACAGATGTGAAACGAATTGTATTTATTATAGAGACAAAGCATGAGAAAGATACTAATGCTTTAGAAACTATAAGAGGATTATTCTCTGGTAAATCTAAAGATTTCATAACAGCAGTTGATGAGAAGAATATTATCCTTGTAAAAGAAGTGGCAGAAGGTCAGACATATGCAGATATGGATAAGATTGCCAACACATTGTTAGATATGTCTAATTCAGAAGCAATGGCTAAAGTGAATATCGCATATGGTACAATAGTTAACGATATTAAGGAAGTATCTAAGTCATTTAAAGAGGCTAAACTTGCATTAGATGTTGGTAAGATTTTCTACAGTGATAAGAAAGTTATTGCATATAATCGATTAGGAATCGGCCGTCTTATTTATCAGTTACCAATGCCTCTTTGTAAAATGTTTATTAAAGAGATTTTCGATGGTAAATCGCCAGATGAATTTGACGAGGAGACATTGTCTACAATTAATAAATTCTTTGAAAATAGCCTGAATGTTTCAGAGACTTCAAGACAGTTATATATACACAGAAATACTCTTGTATATAGATTGGATAAGTTGCAAAAGACTACTAATCTTGACTTAAGAGTATTTGATGATGCAATCACATTTAAGATTGCGTTAATGGTTGTTAAATATATGAAATATATGGAAAATATGGACTATTAGAATAAAATATTGTAGAATTAGTAGATATCGTGGCAGATGAAATTAGCAAATGGTTATAGTTAGCAGATGCTGGTGGTTTCATTTATGAAAATAGCCATTATGAAAAATATAGATAAACAGATTGGAAAACAAAATAAAAAGTCTTGCCTGAGTGCAGGACTTTTTAAAAGATATAGAAAGTTGAGGAAACTTGTATGATAGTATTAGAAGATGTTAGTAAGTCATATTCTACAGGTGCACCTGCAATTAAAAATATAAGTTTAAAGATTGATGAAGGAGAATTTGTTTTTATTGTTGGTAACAGTGGTTCGGGTAAGTCTACTCTTATCAAACTATTACTTAAAGAGTTAGAACCAACCAGTGGGAAAATATATGTCAATGGCAGATATTTGAATAATATAAAGAAGAGAAAAGTAGCAGAACACAGAAGAGGAATAGGTGTTGTATTCCAGGACTTCAGACTGCTTAAAGATAGAAATGTATATGATAATATTGCATTTGCACAGAGAGTTGTGGAAACTCCTAAGAAAGTTATTAAGAAAAGAGTGCCTGCAATGTTATCATTAGTAGGATTATCTGAAAAATATCGTTCATTTCCAAAGGAATTATCAGGTGGTGAACAGCAAAGAGTAGCACTTGCCAGAGCATTAGTGAATAATCCGCCTATATTGCTTGCAGACGAGCCTACAGGTAACTTAGATCCTAAAAACTCATGGGAGATTATGAAACTCTTAGAGGAGATTAATAAACGAGGAACGACTGTATTAGTGGTAACACATAACAGAGAAATCGTTGATGCAATGAATAAACGTGTAATTACAATGCATAAAGGCGTAATACTTAGCGACGAGAAAAAAGGTGAATACATTTATGAAGGTTAGTACATTTGCATACAATTGTGGACAAGGTATAAAGAATATAAAGAGAAATAAACTTTTCTCACTGGCATCGATTGGTACGATAGCAGCCTGTATATTTCTTATGGGTGTATTTTATGCTATTATTGCCAATTTTCAATATATGGTTAAAGAGGCTGAGGATTCAGTCTGTGTTACAGTATTTTTTAATGATGATGTGACAGAAGACCAGATAAAGGACATAGGAGATAAGATAAAGAAGAGAGTAGAAGTATCCCGAATAAAATATACTTCTGCAGCTGAAGCGTGGGACAACTTTAGTAAGCAATATTTTAAAGATGATTTAGACCTTGCAGAGGGATTTAAAGATGACAATCCACTTAAAAGCTCAGCAAATTATGAGATATACCTGAATGATTTAACGATGCAGGATGCATTAGTATCTTATCTTAAATCATTAGACGGAGTAAGAAAAGTTAATGATTCTCCGGTAACTGCTAATACACTTACAGATTTTGCGAAAATGGTTGGATATATATCAGTAGCCATAATCATAATTCTGTTAGCAGTAGGTATCTTCCTTATAAGTAATACAGTTATGATTGGTATTACAGTCAGAAAAGAAGAAATTCGAATTATGAAATTAATCGGTGCAACAGATATGTTTGTAAAAGCCCCATTTATAGTTGAGGGTATAATTATCGGTTTAATCGGAGCTATACTTCCTGTAATTGTTCTTATGGGTATATACCAGAAGGTAATTGTGTACCTTATGTCACAGTTCCAGACATTTACAAGCCAGGTATCATTTATCAGTCCAGCAACTATATTCTCATTTATTTTGCCAATGGCATTAATCGTAGGTGCGGGAATAGGTCTTACAGGTAGTATGATTACAATCAGAAAACATCTGAATGTATAAAGGCGGTATCATAATATCTGATAATGAAGATTAATATGGTACCTATCAGAAGATATACTTATAAATGTAAACAGATAGAAAGTGTGTGAAAGTCTCGAAAGGATGATTTGATTTGAAAAAAAGATTGTTAGGCTTAGTGTGTGTACTCATTGCAAGTGCAATGGTTATCGGACTTGCACAGCCTCTTAAAGCAACCAGTATCGATGAAGAGAAGAAGAAACAGCAGGATATGGAGAATAATTTAGACGATATCCAGAATACATTAGACAAGCTTGAGACTATGAAAAATGATATGAATGAATATATCAAGACAATGGATAGTAAGCTAGAAGAGATAACGGCTAAGATTGTAGATTTGAATGATAAGGCAACAGCTAAGCAGACAGAAATTGATGAAATAAATGTCAAGCTTGCTGCACAGGAGGAAGATATCCAGTCACAGTATGAATCTATGAAGTTAAGAATCAGATTCATGTATGAAAATGGACAGACTCAGTATATGGAGATGATGTTAGGTTCAGGAAGTCTTGGAGATTTCCTGAATAAAGCAGAGTATATTTCGGAATTAACTACATATGATAGAAATATGCTTGATAAGATGCGAGAGACGAAGAAGCAGATAGAAGAGACAAAGGCTTCTCTTCAGACAGAAAAAGATAATCTCCAGACTCTATTAGAAGAAGCAAGTGCAGAGCAGGATTCAATGGAGAAGTTAGTTGAAGCAAAACGTGTTCAGCTTGCAGCAACCCAGCAGGAGATATCAGATGCTGAAAGTGAAGCCGAAGCAATGAAAGCAGATATCGAAGACCAGAAACAGCTTATTGCTGCAATGCAGGAGGCTGAACGAAAACTCAAAGAAGAGCAGGAAAGAAAGAAAAGGGAAGAGGAAGAGAGACGCAGACAGGAAGAGTTAAACGGACAGAATAATGCAAATAATAATAACAGTAACAATAACAACAATAACAGTAGTAGCGGTTCTTTTGTATGGCCTTGTCCAAGTTCGAGAAGAATAACATCTGATTATGGTCTGCGTGGGGATCCATTTGGTAATTCCTCTAGCAGTGAATTCCATAAAGGTATTGATATAGGTGCACCTGTCGGAACACCTATTGTAGCTACGGCAAGCGGTGTAGTTGCATGGGCAACACGTAGCAGTTCAGCAGGAAACTGGGTAGTTATAAATCATGGTGATAATCTTATAAGCGTGTATATGCACATGGCATATTATATAGTTTCAGGTGGAGATTATGTTGAAGCAGGACAGGTAATAGGTTATGTCGGTCTGACAGGACAGACAAGCGGTCCACATTTGCATTTCGGAATAGGAACTTATGACGGAAGCTGGCCACCGGCATATGTTAATCCACATAATTATATTGGTTAAACTATAGCAATTTTAAATGCGGAATGGAGAATAAAATGGATAATGAAAATAAAGATGATATAAATAGTTCAAATCGTTATTACGGAAATAACTATTCGGAGAACCAGAGATATAATAATGGAAATAACTACACTGGAAATGGCAATTATAGTTCGGTAAACCAATATGGTGGTAATAACTTTACGGGAAATAACGGTTATAACAATGGAAACAATTTCAAAGGAAATAATGCTTATAATAATGGAAATAACGGAAATAAACACGGTAAGAAGTCATATTTTGCAGGACTTATAACAGGTGTTATCTGGGGAATTGCCGTTGTATTTATATTGATAATATTATCTAATATTATTGAGAATGAACTTACTGAGTCAGGAAAGATTTCAGATAATGTCGGTACATCAGCACTTACAGGAAGCAGCAAATCTTCGATTATTAAACAATATATTGATAAATATTTTATGGAAGATGTTGATAATGACATACTAACAGAGGGAATGTATAAGGGAATGTTAGAATCATTAAATGATCCATATTCCGTATATTATACAAAGGACGAGGTTGAATCACTTAAACAGTCATCAGAGGGTGAATATGTGGGACTCGGAATATCTGTTACACAGAATAATGAAACTAAAGTAATTACGGTAACTAAGGTATATGATGATTCGCCTGCTAAAGATGCGGGAATAGAATCCGGGGATACGATATATTCGATAAATGACAATGTTCTTACGGATGAAACCTTAGATGAGTTATTAGTTGATATTAAAGGTGAAGAAGGCAAAGAAGTCAAGATGCAGCTTAAAAGAGGCGAAGAAACCATAGATGCTGATATGAAATTAAGAGAAGTTCTTATAGATGTGGTATCTTATGAAATGCTTGAAGATAATATTGGATATATCATTATAGACCAGTTTACGGGAACGTCTACGGAACAGGTTGAAGAAGCTATTAATGATTTGAAATCACAGGGTATGGAAAGAATAATTGTTGACCTTAGAGATAACCCGGGTGGACAGTTAGAGTGTATACAGGCAATTCTTAATTACTTCCTGCCAAAAGATAAACTACTTCTCTATAGCGAGACTAAAGATGGAGAGCAGGAGAAATATTATACAGAGAATGACGGACTTATAACAGATATGCCACTTTGTGTATTGGTAAATGAGAATAGTGCAAGTGCATCAGAGGTATTTGCAGGTGTAGTTAAATGCTATGACAGAGGTAAACTAGTTGGAACCAAGACATTTGGTAAGGGCATAATGCAGTCAACATTCGGACTTAGTGATGGAACTGCAATTAAACTTACAATTGGTAAATACTATCTTCCAGATGACAGTAACATTCATGGAATAGGTATTGAACCTGATTACGAAGTAAAACTTCCTGAAGATGTTACAAATGTGTGGGCGTTAAAACATCCAGATGACCCACAGCTTACAAAGGCAATCGAAGTTGTAAAAGGATTAGATTAATTTAAAAAGAGCTTTTATACATAATGAATTAAGAAATTTTTCACTTTCCTATTTTGTTAAGTATAAAAGCTCTTATTTGTTATGGGATGTTATGGAGTTTTATTAAAGAGTAGTAGCATTTTATAAAAATATGTGCTATATTATAGTGAAACGAATGTATGTTCGAAAAAATGTATTATAGTGAAATGGATGTATGTTCGAAAAACGTATTAAAGTGAAATGAATGTATGTTTGAAAAATGTATTATAGTGAAATTAAGTTAATTTATAAATAAGTTTGAAAGGTCAGAAATATGGATAAGAAGTTTAAACTTGTATCAGAATATAAACCTACGGGGGACCAGCCACAGGCGATTAAAGAGCTTGTTAAAGGTTTTAAAGAGGGAAATCAGTTTGAAACACTGCTGGGTGTAACAGGTTCAGGTAAGACATTTACGATGGCAAATGTAATCGAGCAGCTTAATAAGCCTACACTTGTACTAGCTCATAATAAGACTTTGGCGGCACAGTTATATGGGGAATTCAAGGAATTTTTTCCTGAAAATGCAGTAGAGTACTTTGTCAGTTATTATGACTATTATCAACCGGAAGCATATGTACCATCAACAGACACTTATATAGAGAAGGATTCATCAATTAATGAAGAGATAGATAAGTTAAGACATTCAGCAACAGCTGCATTATCAGAGAGAAAAGATGTAATAATAATCTCAAGTGTATCTTGTATATATGGTCTGGGAAGTCCTATAGACTATCAGAATATGGTGTTATCATTAAGACCGGGAATGGTTAAGGACAGAGATGAAGTGTTAAAAAAATTAGTAGATATACAATATGCTAGAAATGATATGGACTTCAAGCGTGGAACATTCAGAGTACGTGGCGATGTCGTGGAGATATTTCCGGTAACATCATCTGAAAATGCAGTAAGAGTTGAGTTTTTTGGAGATGAGATTGACAGAATAACAGAGATTGACACATTGACAGGCGAGATTAAGAGCAGGTTAGAGCATATCGCAATATTTCCGGCTTCACATTATGTAGTGCCTAAAGAGAAGATTGAACTTGCAGCTAAAAGTATTGAGAAGGAATTGGCAGAGCGTGTAGAATACTTCAAAAGTGAGGATAAATTATTAGAGGCACAACGAATTGCAGAGAGAACTAATTTTGACATAGAGATGATGAGGGAGACAGGCTTCTGTTCGGGAATAGAGAACTATTCAAGACATTTAGCAGGATTAGAACCGGGAGCAACACCGCATACATTATTAGATTATTTTCCAGATGACTTCCTTATGATTGTAGATGAATCGCATATTACGATTCCACAGGTAAGGGGAATGTATGCGGGTGACCAGTCCAGAAAGACGACACTTGTAGATTATGGCTTCAGACTTCCATCGGCTAAAGATAACAGACCACTTAATTTCGAAGAATTTGAAAGTAAGATAGACCAGATGTTATTCGTGTCGGCTACACCGAATGTATATGAAGAGGAACACGAATTGTTAAGGGCTGAACAGATTATCAGACCTACCGGATTATTAGATCCGGAAGTAACAGTTAAGCCAGTAGCAGGTCAGGTAGATGACTTAATTAGTGAGGTAAATAAAGAAGTTGCGAAGAAGAATAAAGTATTAGTAACGACACTTACCAAGCGAATGGCAGAAGATTTGACAGACTATATGAAAGAAGTCGGAATCAGGGTAAAATATCTACATTCTGATATAGACACACTAGAGAGAACTGAGATTATAAGAGATATGCGGCTTGATGTATTTGACGTATTAGTCGGTATAAACCTTTTAAGGGAGGGATTAGATATACCTGAGATTACATTAGTAGCAATATTAGATGCTGATAAAGAAGGCTTCTTAAGGTCAGAGACTTCACTCATCCAGACGATAGGACGAGCAGCGAGAAACTCAGAGGGACATGTTATAATGTATGCTGATAAGATAACTGATTCTATGAGAGTAGCCATAGACGAGACGAATAGAAGACGAAGTATACAGCAAAAATATAATGAGGAGCATGGAATTACGCCGACAACCATTAAGAAAGCGGTAAGAGAAAGAATAAGCATCACGAAAGAAGCTGTTGAGACGGTTGATAAGTTAGAAAAAGATCCAGAATCAATGAGCAGGAAAGAAATAGAGAAGCTTATTAATAAGATTATGAAGGAAATGCAGAAAGCCGCTTCGGAACTTAACTTTGAGGCAGCAGCAGACCTGCGTGACCAGATGATTAAACTAAAAGAGCAGTTAAGAGATATGTAGAAATGAGGTAAATTGTGAAAGAAGTCAATGATAAAAATAAGTCAGGGAGACAATTTATAAAGATTAAAGGGGCAGCAGAACACAATCTTAAGCATATTGATTTGAATATTCCTAGAAATGAATTTGTGGTAGTTACGGGACTTAGTGGCTCTGGTAAATCTACACTTGCATTCGATACGATATATGCTGAGGGACAGAGAAGATATATGGAATCACTGTCATCATATGCAAGACAATTCTTAGGTCAGATGGAGAAGCCTAATGTAGAAAGTATAGAGGGGTTGTCACCTGCTATTTCGATAGACCAGAAATCAACTAACCGAAATCCACGTTCTACGGTGGGAACTGTTACGGAAATATATGATTATTTCAGATTATTATATGCAAGAATAGGTATACCACATTGCCCTAAATGTGGAAGAGAGATATCAAAGCAGACGGTAGACCAGATGGTAGACCAGATTATGACATTGCCGGAGAGAACGAAGATTCAGTTATTAGCACCAGTCGTAAGAGGACGTAAGGGTGAACACGTTAAGGTCTTAGAACGTGCTAAGAAGGCTGGATATGTAAGAGTACAGATTGATGGCAATATGTATGATTTAGGTGAAGAAATAAAGCTTGAGAAGAATAAGAAGCATAATATTGAAATAGTTGTAGACCGACTGGTTGTCAAAGAGGGAATAGAGAAACGTCTCACAGATTCCATAGAAACTGTACTTGATATAGCTGACGGACTTATGGTTGTAGATGTGGTTGGCAGTAAGCCTATGAATTTCAGTCAGAGTTTCTCGTGCCCTGATTGTGAGATTAGCATTGATGAGATACAACCAAGAAGTTTTTCGTTTAATAATCCTTTTGGTGCATGCCCATCATGTTATGGATTAGGCTATAAGATGGAATTTAACGTAGACCTTATGATTCCTGATAAATCAATCAGTATAAATGATGGAGCAATCGTGGCAATGGGCTGGCAGTCAAGTGGCAAAGATGGCAGCTATACACATGCAATCTTAGAAGCGCTTGCTAAGGAATATAACTTTTCGTTAGATACACCATTTGAGGAGTTAAGCGAAACAGCAAAAGATGTAATCATTAACGGAACAAATGGCAGATGTGTGAAAGTATATTATCGTGGTCAAAGAGGCGAGGGTATATATGATGTGGCATTTGAGGGACTTATTAAAAATGAAGAGAGAAGATACAGAGAAACAGGTTCTGAGACATTGAAACAGGAATATGAGGAATTTATGACGATTACGCCTTGTAAGGAATGTAAAGGCCAGCGACTTAAGAAATCTTCACTTGCAGTAACTGTTTCTGATAAAAATATCTATGAGATAACATCGATGTCTATAAGAGATTTGCATAAATTCTTAGAGGATATGGAATTAACTGACAGACAGAAGTTCATAGGAGGTGAGATTCTTAAAGAAATCAAAGCAAGAATTAAATTCTTAATGGACGTAGGTCTTGATTATCTGACATTGTCGCGTGGTACAGCATCATTGTCTGGTGGTGAGGCACAGCGAATAAGACTTGCTACACAGATTGGTTCAGGACTTGTGGGTGTTGCTTATATCTTAGACGAGCCTAGTATCGGATTACATCAGAGGGATAACGATAAACTCATTAATACACTTACACATCTGAGAGATTTGGGAAATACATTAATAGTTGTAGAACATGATGAAGATACAATGTTAGCAGCAGACCATATCATAGACATAGGTCCGGGGGCAGGCGAATATGGTGGACAGGTCGTGGCAGAGGGTACGGCAGAGGAGATTATGCAGAATGAGAATTCAATTACAGGAGCGTATCTTAGCGGACGTATAAAGATACCTGTTCCAGACACCAGAAGAGAGCCTACAGGCTGGATTACAGTAAAAGGTGCAAGACAGAATAATCTGAAGAATATCAATGTGGATTTTCCACTTGGTATTATGACATGCGTAACCGGTGTATCGGGTTCCGGAAAGAGCTCGCTTGTAAATGAGATCCTTTATAAAGCATTAGCTAAGAAACTTAACAGAGCAAGAACTATACCTGGTAATCATGATACAATTGAGGGTACAGAGCAGCTAGACAAGATAATCAACATTGACCAGTCTCCAATAGGAAGAACACCACGTTCTAATCCTGCGACATATACAGGTGTATTTGACCAGATTAGGGATTTATTTGCAAGCACATCAGATGCTAAAATGAAAGGTTATAAGAAAGGCAGATTCAGTTTCAATGTCAAAGGCGGAAGGTGTGAGGCTTGTTCAGGTGATGGTATAATTAAGATAGAAATGCATTTCTTACCGGATGTATATGTGCCTTGCGAAGTGTGTGGAGGAAAGCGTTATAACAGAGAAACTTTAGAAGTTAAGTATAAAGGCAAGAGTATCTTTGATGTGCTTGATATGACTGTTGAAGAGGCACTTAAATTCTTCGAAAATGTTCCATCAATTTATCGTAAAATTCAGGCATTATATGATGTAGGACTTTCATATATTAAATTAGGCCAGCCATCAACTACATTATCGGGTGGTGAAGCACAGAGAGTTAAGTTAGCTACAGAACTTAGCAGACGAGGAACAGGCAAGACAATCTATATTCTTGATGAACCTACAACAGGACTTCATTTTGCAGACGTTCATAAATTAGTGGAAATTTTAAGAAAATTATCTGATGACGGAAATACTGTCGTGGTTATCGAACATAATTTAGATGTAATTAAAGTAGCAGATTATATTATCGACATAGGACCTGAGGGTGGAGATAATGGTGGAACGGTTATCGCAAAGGGAACACCAGAAGAGGTTGTGAAGAATAAGAAATCATATACCGGTAAATATCTGAAGAAATATTTAGAAGATAAGTAAATGTACCTGAAGCATTATATATGTAGATTGAAACAAAATCCGAAATCTGAAAGCTGATGATTTATGTAGAAAAATGTCAGAAACTACTTGCATAATTAATGATATTTTATGTATAATTAGGATATTGTGTTTTTAGTCAGAAGTGGTTTTATATATTTCACATATAATCTATGAAAATTAAGGAGAGAAAAAGAAAATGCATACATTTGTTAATCAGGTAGCCAGAATAAATGGTGTAATTAACGAATGGGTATGGGGTATACCTATGCTTATTCTGATTATTTCGACCGGTATCTGGATGAGTATCAGAACGGGATTTTTCCAGATAGTAAGAGCGAAAATCGTTGGCGATGAAACATTTTTCGCAATATTTAAGAAGAGACACGTAACAAAGACAAAGGATAAGAAAGCAATTTCACAGTTCCAGGCACTTTCTACAGCATTAGCTGCCACGATAGGTACAGGTAATATAGCCGGTGTTGCAACTGCACTTACAATTGGTGGACCGGGAGCTATATTCTGGATGTGGGTGTCAGCATTTTTCGGAATGATGACTAATTTTTCTGAAAATGTTCTGGGTATCTATTATAGAAGAAAGAATATGTATGGCGAATGGTCAGGTGGTGCAATGTACTATCTGGAGAATGGTCTTGGAAGTAAAAAAGGAATGAAGAAAATTGCCAAATTCCTTGCAATATTATTTGCAATTTTCTGTGTACTTGCATCATTTGGTATTGGTAATATGACTCAGGTCAATTCAATTGCAGATGCGATGCATAGTAATTTCGGAATACCTACTCTTGTTATGGGTATTATTCTTGCAGTAATTGCAGCACTCGTTGTAATAGGTGGAATTAAACGTATAGGCAGAGTTACAGAGAAACTTGTACCATTTATGGCATTAGCCTACATTATTGGTGCACTTGTTATTTTCTTCATAAATTATAGACAGATACCATATGTATTTGGAAGTATTTTCAAAGATGCATTTAATGTGTCAGCAGTAGGCGGTGGTATCGGCGGTTATGTAATAAAGAGAGCTGCTACAATGGGCTTTAAGCGAGGCGTATTCTCGAATGAGGCAGGTCTTGGTTCTTCAGTAATGGTTCATTCATCATCAGACGTTAAAGAGCCTGTTATCCAGGGAATGTGGGGTATTTTCGAAGTATTCTTTGATACAATAATTGTCTGCACATTAACAGCATTTGTATTATTATCAAGTAGTTCAGATGCAAAATCACAGGCAAAAGTATTTGCAAATATTACAACAGACAGTCAGACATTCAGCATAGCCGAGCATATTGATGAGGATAAAGAAGTTCCACTTATAGATAAAGAGTACAGTACATTAGTTATAGATGTTGATAGCGATGGAAATGCTAAATTGTATACAGAGGCACCGGCAGATGGTGAATATCTTGAACTGAAGGCCTATGGAAATTCTTATTATGTAAAGGCTTCTAAGAAAGAGGACAGAACTGAAGATGATTACATATATACAAATATAATGTCAATTAAGGGAAATGCAGCAAAGGATTCAAATGGTAAAACAGTTAAAGACTCAAATGGCAACGTAGTCTTAGATTCTGTTAAAGTTGAACAAATTAATGGTGTATCTCTTGTTACATATGCATTTTCACAGAAGTTTGGTGATGTGGCTGCAAAATTGTTAGCAATTGCGATTTTATTGTTTGCATTTTCAACAGTTCTTGGCTGGTCTTTCTATGGAACAAAGGCGATTGAATATTTATTTGGAACAAAATCAATGGTATTCTATAAAGTCATATTCGTATGCTTCATCGTAGTGGGCGCAACACTTAACCTAAGTCTTGCATGGAGCATAGCAGATACACTTAACGGTCTTATGGCCATTCCTAACTTAATCGGTGTATTGGCATTGTCAGGAACAGTTGTTAAAATTACTAGAAACTATACAAAACGTAAGATTAAGAAAGATGACGTGAATCTTGAACCAATGCTTTCAGCATTCCCTGATATCCAGAAAGAACAGGAAGAAAAGATGAGGGCTGAGGAAGTATAAGATTATAAAACATAAGATTATACAGTATGAAATTATACAGCGGAAAATATAGTTTCTGTTTCATACAGAAAATGATATATTCAGATTTAATATTTATGACAGGTGATGTTGCTTGACATTGCCTGTCTTTTTTCTTATACTTAATAAAGTGTTAGAAATACATTTTAGAATATCAAAACGAATTTGATTTGAAAATATTTTAGGAGGAAACGGGCTTGGAAAAAGAGATGATAATTGTTCTGGACTTCGGTGGACAGTACAACCAATTAGTTGCAAGACGTGTTCGTGAATGTAATGTATATTGTGAGATTTATTCTTACAGAACAGAACTTGAGAAAATCAAAGAAATGAATCCTAAGGGAATCATTTTAACAGGTGGGCCAAATAGTTGTTATGAAGCAGACTCACCAACATATAAGAAAGAATTATTTGAATTAGGTATTCCTGTACTTGGATTGTGTTATGGCGCTCAGCTTATGCAGCATGTCCTTGGTGGTAAAGTTGAAAAAGCACCTGTACGTGAATATGGTAAAACAGAGGTAATGGTAGATAAGAGTTCGCCATTATTTGCAAATGTAGAAGAGAAAACTATTTGCTGGATGAGTCATTTTGATTACATCTCAAATGTAGCTCCAGGCTTTAAGATTTCTGCACATACAGCAGATTGTCCTGTTGCAGCAGCAGAAAATCTGGACAAAAACCTTTATGCAATTCAGTTCCACCCTGAAGTTCTTCACACACAGGAAGGCAGCAAAATGCTTTACAATTTCGTTAGAAATGTATGTGGCTGCCAGGGACTTTGGAGAATGGATTCATTCGTTGAAAATGCAATCAAGGAAGTAAGGGAAAAAGTTGGTGACGGTAAGGTATTACTTGCATTATCAGGTGGTGTTGATTCATCAGTTCTTGCAGCATTACTTGCTAAAGCCGTGGGACCACAGCTTACCTGTGTATTCGTAGACCATGGACTTCTTCGTAAAAACGAGGGAGATGAAGTTGAAAGTGTATTTGGTAAAGGCGGAGCTTTCGAGATTAATTTCGTCAGAGTAAATGCAGCCGAGCGTTACTATGAGAAGCTCGCAGGTGTTACAGAACCTGAACAGAAACGTAAAATTATTGGCGAAGAATTCATAAGAGTATTTGAAGAGGAAGCTAAGAAGATAGGTAAAGTAGATTTCCTTGCGCAAGGAACTATTTATCCTGATATCGTGGAATCAGGTCTTGGTGGAGAATCAGCAGTAATTAAATCACACCACAATGTTGGAGGACTTCCTGAACATGTTGATTTCAAGGACATTATTGAGCCACTTAGAAATCTGTTCAAAGATGAGGTCCGTAAGGCAGGTCTTGAACTTGGCTTACCTGATTATTTAGTATATCGTCAGCCATTCCCAGGCCCAGGGCTTGGAATCAGAATCATTGGAGATGTAACAGCAGAAAAGGTACGAATTGTACAGGATGCTGATGCAATTTACCGCGAAGAGGTTGACAAAGCAGCAAAATCTTATAAGGAAGCAAATGGCAAAGAGGCACCTTGGATGCCTAACCAGTATTTTGCAGCGCTTACAAATATGCGTTCAGTTGGTGTAATGGGCGATGAAAGAACTTATGATTATGCTGTTGCAGTAAGAGCAGTCCGTACAGTTGACTTTATGACAGCGGAAGCAGCAGAAATACCATTCGAGGTATTACAGACAGTAATGAGCAGAATTATTAATGAGGTTCGTGGGGTAAATAGAGTATTCTATGATTTGACGAGTAAACCACCTGGAACGATTGAGTTTGAATAACGGATTAAAATGCCGAAAGCCTGTATTTATGCGGGCTTCCGGCGTTTGTTTGTATCCAATGGCTCTAGTTTGGCTCCATTTGTGAATTGAGTAATGGAAAGTTTTTTTTATGGTTTGAAATAAAAATTTTATTGACACAAGAGAATATGGATAGTATACTTATCACCAAAATTACAAGGAGAGCATACAAATGAATCAGAACT
>ULWY01053151.1_pt1 | contig 15334 bp, 13 predicted proteins | sample 1960761 | NCBI WGS metagenome assembly ULWY01 (sample SAMEA4835824, study PRJEB28245) | human gut metagenome | biome: gut microbiome; material: fecal sample | place: Denmark | collected 2008
ATAAAATGAAGGCTGTCGCGCCAAGGCGCGACAGCCTTCATTTTATTGTTTTTTCTTTTTTCTTTTTGCGGTCAATGAATCAACGATCAGCTTCATGAGTCCGAAAAGCAGCGTCCCGCAAATAATACCGTCGGCGATCCCTGCGCTGACCTGTAATGTTATAACGGCATTTGCGCCCGCCTCGTGAAAATTCCCCGCGATCAGATAACTCATTGTATAGTAAAGCGTTTTTCCCGGCACCAAAACGATAACACCGGGCATCTGAAATACCGCCGCAGGCGAGCGCAATATGCGAGCCATAGACTCGGAATATATTGTTATCACAAACGCCGCAACGGTGTTGGCAACAAAGGCATGCATACCGAGCTGTTCACACATGAGATATACTGCCGTACCTATCGTACCGCCGAGAAGCGCGGCAAAAATACGGTTGCGCTTGACCTCAAACAGGATCACAAAGCCGAGTGTTCCGATAATACCGCCGATAAACCTTACCAACAAGTCCCTCATGCTATCCCTCCCATTATCAGGATAGCCGCGGCATATCCGAGCGCAATGACTACCGCCTGGATCACAGCCTGTGCCAGACGCATAGTTCCAGAAATAATGTTTTTGCCAAGCATATCTCCTATCGATGTACCGACAGCCATTCCGGGGATCAGCAACATGATCGTACCGATCATTATACTGCTTGCGTTGGTACCGATACCGAGACGCGTAAATACTATTGCAGCGATCCCCGCAAGAAATGAGCGCAGCGCTGTCTGAGAGACTGTGTTAAAGGACTCATTGATACCGGCATGAATGAACATCATGACAATGCCGATAAAGCCGGAAACCAATGCGTCACGCCAGCTTCCGCCAAAATACAGCACAAATCCGATCGCCGCCATTGAATGTCCGATAGAAAGCATCCATCTTTTAACAGGATGCATATGCTTAACAGCAGCCACCCGTGAATGGGCAGTCTCCATATCAATAGCGCCTGAACAAATGTCTCGCGAGATACGGTTTAGCTCCTCTACCCGCAGCAGATTGATCTCGGTATTCTTTACCCTGCGCATCTGCTGCGAATAGGACCCGTCTTTCATGCGCACCGAGGCGGTAATGAGGGTCGTTACCGCAAATGATTCAACATGTACTGCGCCAAGCGCGTAGCCGATACGCTCAACGGTGTTCTCGACCCTCGTTATTTCCCCGCCGTTCTGAAGGATGTGCTCCGCAATATCAAGCGCGAGCCTCAGTATTTCATCGGCACTTTTTCCTTTATCCGCAACGGAAGCATCGTGCGAAGTTTCTTCGGGCGATATCATTGTTTATCTCAGAACTTTATCTTGTCGGCAATATAGTCGTGAAGCTCGGATATCGGAATGCGGACCTGCTGCATCGTGTCTCTGTCACGCACGGTCACGCATCCGTCAGTCTGCGAATCGAAGTCATAGGTCACGCAGAGCGGCGTACCGATCTCATCCTCACGGCGATATCTCTTTCCTATTGAACCTGCGTCGTCAAAATCGACCATAAAGTCTTTTCTCAGGTCGCTGTACACCTTTTCCGCCTCTGCCGAAAGCTTTTTGGAGAGCGGGAGCACCGCAGCCTTGAAGGGGGCAAGCGCGGGATGCAGACGAAGCACTACGCGGATATCTTCCTTGCCTGTCTTTTCGTCGCGGGAGACGACTTCTTCATCATATGCATCAACAAGGAATGCAAGGAAGGAGCGCTCGACACCGAGCGACGGTTCGATAACATAAGGAATATATCTTGCGTTCTTTTCCTGATCGAAATAGCTGAGGTCCTTGCCGGATGTGTTCTGGTGCTGAGTAAGGTCGTAATCTGTGCGGTCGGCAACGCCCCAAAGCTCGCCCCAGCCGAACGGGAACAGGAACTCAAAGTCAGTCGTTGCCTTTGAATAGAAGCAAAGCTCTTCGGGGTCATGATCGCGTAGGCGAAGATTTTCCTCACGCATGCCCAAGGACAGCAACCAGTCGCGGCAGAATCCGCGCCAATATGCAAACCACTCAAGATCGGTGCCGGGCTCGCAGAAGAATTCAAGCTCCATCTGCTCAAACTCACGTACACGGAAAATAAAGTTTCCGGGGGTTATCTCATTTCTGAAGGACTTGCCTATCTGACCGATACCGAACGGTATTTTGCGTCTTGTTGTGCGCTGGACATTTACAAAGTTCACGAAAATACCCTGCGCGGTCTCGGGACGAAGGTAGACGGTGTTCTTAGCATCCTCCGTAACGCCCTGGAAGGTTTTGAACATAAGGTTGAACTGTCTTATGTCGGTAAAGTTGTGCTTGCCGCACGTGGGGCACGGAATATTATTGTCCTCAATGAATGACTTCATTTCAGCCTGGGTAAATGCGTCAATGGGCTTTTCAAGCACATGTCCGGTTTCGGCACACCAGTCCTCAATGAGCTTGTCGGCGCGGAAACGCTCCTTGCACTCGCGGCAATCCATAAGCGGATCCGAAAATCCGCCAAGATGTCCCGAGGCGACCCATGTCTGAGGATTCATCAGAATAGCAGCATCCTGCCCCACATTGTAAGGATTCTCCTGTATGAATTTCTTCCACCATGCACGCTTTACGTTGTTTTTCAGTTCAACGCCGAGAGGTCCGTAATCCCATGTGTTGGCAAGACCGCCGTATATCTCGGATCCGGGGAAAACAAAGCCGCGGTTTTTGCACAACGCGACTATTTTATCCATTGTTTTTTCTTTGTTGTCCATTTCAGAATTCCTTTATCATAAAAATTATTGTTTTTCTGAGTCATCGGTCAGGATACGCCTGTAATCCGAAAACTTTGAGAGCGTAGCCTGCGAATCTATAACGCTGACGCGTTTCTCACCGACCTGCATCGTGCGCATTACCGGGTCGTGCGTGTCGTGCGGAAGCTGAGCATACTTAAAGATAAAATCACGGTTTTCGAGGAACATCTCCTCGGTATAATCGGTCTCAACATACTCCGCCAGAGAACGGTAAATGTCAGCGGCGTTCGGATAATTCGTTATCTGAGTTATATTTGACATTACAGCCCCGGCAAAGTCGACCGCTGTCTTTTCACGGGACTGTCCCGCCTCAACATAAAGTCCGTAGCCGAGAACGCGAACGGCTTTACTGCCGTCAAGCGTCTGATTCCCGCTTTTTATGATCACATCGCCAAAGTCCATCTCACACGGTACATTAAAATAAATTCCGCCGAGAGTATCCACCAACGCTTTAAGTCCGTCCGGATGTACGATCGCGTATCCGTCCACCATACACCCGGTAAGCGAATGTATCGCGTCGCACAGAATGTTCTTACCGTATTTTGCGTAGATATCGCCGATGGCAATGTATCTGCCGTCCATTACCGTAACCGCATCATTTGGAAATGCCGAAAATGTGACCTGCGATCTTTCGCGGTCAAAACGCATGAGGATCACCGACTGCGTAGTCACAGACTGGTATGTGCTCTGATAAAACCCGCCGGGGATCATCGGATCACCGTTATCGCCGTAAATACTGTCGCCATCCTCGGGGTCGGAATCCGGCTCAAGCGCAACATGACGCGGAGTCGCAAGGTCGGTCGGGAGCGGCGCGGGCTCGTGAGTCGTTTCATCCTTTTTGCCGAATATCGTCTCAAGAACCGCGGGATCGTACGCATAAAGAGACGGCTCATAATCCGTCAGCACCAAAAGAAGGTTGAATGACGTCCCCGTGTCCGGCAGGTCTATGTCGATAATACCGCCATTACTGTCGGTAATGACCGACGCGGGGGCTGTTGTTGTTTCGGATGTATCACTGCCTCCGGCAATTCCCATAAGATTATTGAGAGCATATCCGACGATGAAATATGCCAGCAATGAAAATACCAGAAGTGATATTATAAATGTCAATGCAAAGTTTTTTGCTGCAGACAGCACCGTATATCTCCTCCTTCGGTATTGAGGCGTCGCCTCGGTCTTATGCGGTAATTATACAACAAACCATACATTTTTGCAACACCGACCGTATTACGTGTTTCTGAACAAATAGTTATCAGTCGGGCGCGCGCTCCGCAAGCGTCACGCGATATTTCTGATAAAAGTTTTCGTAATATCCTTCGTCAAGCGCTTCGCGGATCTTTTTCATAAGCTCGTTATAGAAATAGAGATTATGGACCACGGCAAGCCGCATTCCGAGCGACTCCTTGGCTTTTATAAGATGTCTGATATACGAGCGGCTGTATCTCGTGCACGCCGGGCAGCCGCAGCCCTCATCTATCGGGCGCGGGTCTTTGGCATACTTCTCGTTAAGTATGTTTATCTTTCCTTTCCACGTGAAGACATTACCGTGTCTCGCATTTCGGCTCGGCATAACGCAGTCAAAAAAGTCAACTCCGCGATGAACTGCTTCGAGAATGTTCACCGGCGTACCGACCCCCATAAGATATCTGGGCTTGTTTTTGGGCATATAAGGCTCAACGGCATCAATTATGCGATACATCTCCTCGGTCTCCTCTCCCACGGCAAGACCGCCTATCGCGTATCCGTCAAGGTCCAGCTCTGCGATCTTCAGCATATGGGCAATACGAAGGTCCTCGTAGGTGCTTCCCTGGTTGATGCCGAAAAGCATCTGGTGAGGATTTATCGTATCCGGCAGAGAGTTTAGACGCTCCATTTCAGCCTTGCAGCGAACGAGCCAGCGGTATGTGCGCTCGGTCGATGCCTTTACATAATCGTACGGCGCGGGATTTTCAATGCATTCGTCAAACGCCATAGCAATCGTGGACGCAAGGTTCGACTGTATCTGCATGCTCTCCTCGGGTCCCATAAAAATGCGCTTGCCGTCTATGTGAGACGCAAAACGAACCCCCTCCTCTGTGATCTTTCTGAGCTGCGCCAGCGAGAACACCTGAAATCCGCCGCTGTCTGTAAGCACGGGACCGTCCCAATTCATGAACTTTCTTATACCGCCCATATCATGGATGAGCTTGTCTCCGGGACGAATGTGCAGGTGATAGGTATTGGACAGCTCCACCTGACAGCCTATCTCCTTAAGCTCGTAGGTCGCCACGCCGCCCTTTATCGCGGCGCAGGTACCGACATTCATGAAAACCGGGGTCTCTATATCACCGTGAACGGTGTGAAGCACACCGCGCCGTGCGCGGTCTTCTGTACACTTTATTTCAAACATCTGTTGAGAATTTTCCTTTCATATCGTGCGCTTTATGTACGCTTGAAGCGATGGTCAAGCGCCGATTTTTTCATTTCAAATGCGACCGGTCTGCCGTGCGGGCAGTAGGTTATATCCGGATGCTTCATCAATTCACCGACAACATAATTTATGTATTCCGGCGGATAGACGCGCCCAGCCTTTATCGACGCCTTGCAGGATGCCTGATAAAGAGCCTTTTCAAATATAAGCTTGTGGGTAAGCTCTATATTACCGGATGCATCGGCAAGATCGCCGGCAAACGACTCGATCATCATGACAGCTTCGTCAAGCTCAAGCCCCTCCGGGATCGCGGTCAGAGAAACAGCGTTTCTCGATGTCGTAAAATCGAATCCTGTTTTTTCGATCTCCTGCCTGTATTCCTCGATAGCGGCAACTTCTCCGCTCATAAGCATTACATCGCGCGGTACCGCAAGCATAACGACAGTGCGATCTGCCGCCTCAAGTCTTACCTTGAAGCGCTCAAAGTTCAGCCTTTCGTGCGCAGCATGCTTGTCAATGATAAGGCTGGTGTCGCCCTTTTCAACGATAATGTATGAGTTGAACAGCTCGCCGACTATTCTGTAATCAATGCACGGCGGCTCTTCATGTGCGGTGGACCCGGCAGAAGTACACGGCGCTCCCGCGTCATTCAACGCAGCGGTCTCTTTGATAACATTATCATCGGATGCAACGTCGGCATTCTCCGAAGCTTTTTCGCCGATATTGAGCGATGACGCGGCATTTTTCCCTTCCGCATCTTTCTTTGCGTCATCTTCGCCGAACATCTGACGCACGATCTCCGGCTCGACATAACCTATCCCGGGAGATACATAGCCTTCAAAGCCGGTCGTCTCATCATCTATACCGATCTCGATGTTGTCGCCGCGGTATGCGAGATACTCCGCATATTCTCTTATATTTTCGGGAGGACGCGTGCCGTTAAGATACGGCTTTTCCGCGGCTGTTGACGGGTCGAATTTTTCAATGTATTCAGACGGCGGCACATGATCGGGAGCCACGGCTTTTTCTTCCGCTTTTTTCGTGATGCTCTCGTCATCTGTTTTTGAATTTATCTCAAGTTGCTCGCCGTTCCCGCCTCCGTTCCTTACCGGAACAAAAGCATCAGAGGCACGCTTGGGGGTGAATGATACCGAAGGCATATGGTCGTTGGGGTCAAAACCCAATTCCGGACGCCGCTCATTTTCGGTGAGCGCACGGCGCACCGCAAAATAGATCGCATCGAATACCGGTCGCTCATTTGAAAATTTTACTTCGAGCTTGGACGGATGCACATTGACATCAACTGCGTTCGGCGCTATCTCGATATCAAGAACACACCCCGGGAACTTCTCCGGCGGGATATATGATTTATACGCCTGTTCCAGTGCCGCCATTGCGGTTTTGGATTTAACATATCTTCCGTTTATAAAGAAATTTTCGTAATTGCGGTTCGGACGCACCTGCATGGGAGAGCAAATAAATCCCTTTACCCGCACACCGTCGCGCTCATCATCAACATTAAGCATTCCGTCGCTGTACACCTTACCGAAAACAGAGCGCACAGCGCTTGACAGCTCGCCGTTGCCGGACGTTTCAAGCTTGACCACGCCGTCGGAGATATATGAAAAAGCAATTTCGGGATGCGCCAGCGCCTCTTTTTCGACAACACTGCCTACCGAAAGCGCTTCGGTCGTATCCTTTTTTAGGAATTTCAGTCTTGCGGGAACATTAGCGAACAGATTTTCAACAATAACAGTCGTACCGTCCGACGCGCCTCGTTCGCTCAGCTCGCCGTCGCGCCCGCAACTGATCTCGTATATTGCGCCCATTTCACTGCCGCGGACCTTTGAGATTATCCGCACATCGGCAACGGCACATATCGCTGCAAGCGCCTCACCGCGGAAGCCGAGCGTCGTGATACCGTCAAGATCAGACGCGGTGCGTATCTTGCTTGTTGCATGACGCTTTACGGCGACCGGAAGATCCTCCGGAGTCATGCCGCACCCGTTGTCGCTGACGCGCATAAACGAAATACCGCCGCGCATTATTTCCACGGTAATACGATCAGCGCCGGAGTCCACGGAATTTTCAATAAGCTCTTTTATGACAGACGAAGGTCTGTCTACCACCTCGCCTGCGGCTATAAGGTTTGCAACAGCAAAGCTGAGAACGTTAATCTTTCCCATTACTTCCGATTTACCTTTCAGAATTTATGTATCAGTGTCACTTGAGCTTTTTCTGAAGTTCAAATAAGAAATTCATCGCCTCTATCGGAGATAGCGTATTTACATCGACAGCCTTCAGGTCGTTTATAACCTGCTCGCGCATGCAGTCCTCTATTGATATTGTGCCGTCATCCACCGGCTTATGCACCGAGCCGTCGGCTTCAGCCGCCGCTCGCGCACGAGCCTCCACGTCAGCCAACACCTCTTTTGCACGCTTTATCACCTCGTTCGGAACTCCGGCAAGCTTCGCGACCTCGATACCGTAGCTGTCGTCGGTCGAGCCGCGAACTATCTTGCGTAGAAAAATCACGGAATCACCACGCTTGCGTGCGGCAACATTATAATTCACAACGCCGTCCAGCTCATCCTCAAGCGCGGTAAGCTCGTGATAATGAGTCGCAAAAAGCGTTTTACAGCCGACTTTACGGCTTTGAGTATATTCAATAATAGCGCGCGCTATGCTCATGCCGTCAAAGGTCGATGTCCCGCGTCCTACCTCGTCGTATATCACGAGGCTGTTCTTTGTCGCGTTGTTGAGAATGTTCGCGACCTCGGTCATCTCAAGCATGAACGTTGACTGCCCCGATGCAAGATCATCAGATGCACCGACTCTTGTAAATACGCGGTCCATTATGCACATGTCGGCATCTGATGCCGGCACGAACGAACCTATCTGCGTCATTACCGCTATCAGCGCCACCTGCCGCATATATGTTGACTTACCAGCCATATTCGGACCGGTGATTATCATTATGCGGTTCTTTTTCATGTCAAGCGATGTATCGTTAGGCACAAAATAGCTGTCCTTTACAAATAGCTCGACCACGGGATGGCGCCCGTCCTTTATCTCAATGGCGCCGCGCACATTAAGGTGCGGACAGGTGTAATTGTTTTTGGCGGCGACCGATGCAAGAGAGATATATACGTCTATCCTCGCGAGAAGCGCCGCGGCGCGCTGTATACGTGCGGAATTCTCCGCGACCTTTTTACGTATCTCGGTAAAAATATCGTACTCCAGCGTACACAGTCTGTCGCCGGCTCCGAGCACTGCAGACTCGGTATCCTTAAGCTCCTGAGTGATATATCTCTCACAGTTCGCAAGCGTCTGCTTGCGTATGTATCTGTCATCCGGGACCTGTCCCACCAGAGAACGCGTAACTTCAATATAATATCCGAAAACGCGATTGTAGCCGACACGCAAAGTCTTGATTCCGGTCGCTTCGCGTTCTTTTTCGGTAAATTTCTCGATCCATCCTTTGCCGTCGGACACTATGGCACGCAGCTTGTCCACGTCCTCGTTATATCCGTCGGCGATCATACCGCCCTCACGGACCGTGGCAGGCGGCGTTTCGACGATAGCGCTGTTTATAAGCGACACAACATCGTCAAGAGTATCAAGCGCGCTGTAAATTGCGGAAAGCTCATCACTTTTGCACTTTGATATCAGCTCGCGTACATCGGGAAGCACGCCGAGCGTGGTCGATACCGCGCGCAGATCGCGCGCATTGGCTGTACCGTAAACGATCCTTGTCACAAGCCTTTCGATATCGAGCACCGATTCCATATGCTCGCGCAGATCCTCGCGCAGCATATAATCATCCAACAGCTCGCCGATAGCCGCCTGTCTGCGGGTGATCGCACTGATGCTGAGCAGCGGGTGCTCCACCCACTGGCGCAGCAAACGCGCTCCGGCTGCCGATGATGTTTTATCAAGCACGCCGAGCAAAGAGCCCTTGCGGTCCTTGGAGCGCATAGTCTCTGTCAGCTCGAGATTGCGGCGTGAATTAAGATCGAGCTGCATATACTGACCGTTCTCGTATATGTTCAGCTCTTTTATGTAGGTAATGTCCGTTTTTTGTGTATCGGCTATATACGCAAGCAGTGCGCCGAGGGCGCATATAAGCCTGCGTTTGTCAAGATCGCCGTCGCGAAGCGTAGCCGAAAATTGTGCTCTGACTGCCTCCGCCGCGGACTTATACTCATATTTTGAGGCATCTCCGTCGCTTATAACAGCGTTGAGACGATTTTTGACGAAATCCACAAGCTCCGGACAAAGCTTGTGCGGCAGATTTATCAGCACCTCGCGCGGTGCATATGTACCAAGCTCGCCGATAAGCTGCGGAAGATACTGCGTCGTTTCAAAAGATGTGGCAAATATCTGCGCCGTGGAAATATCCGCAAAGCAGACGCCTGCGCCGCCTTCGTCGATGAATACCGACGCAAGATAATTGTTGCGCGTTTCGGGGAGCATCGACGCCTCCGTGACCGTACCGGGGGTGATGATACGTATCACCTCGCGCTTTACAAGTCCCTTTGCAGTGGCGGGATTCTCCATCTGCTCGCATATCGCCACCTTGTAGCCCTTTTCGATCAGAGTTGCGATATATGTTTCGGCACTGTGGAAAGGAACTCCGCACATCGGGGCGCGCTCTGCCTCGCCGCAGTCGCGCCCGGTGAGCGTAAGCTCAAGCACGCGCGACGCGACGATGGCATCATCAAAAAACATCTCGTAAAAGTCGCCGAGACGGTAAAAAAGCAGGAAATCCTTATATTGATTTTTTATTTCAAAGTATTGCTCCATCATAGGAGTCATGAGGATATCCTCCCTTTTATGAAATTACGTTAAATGTCAGTGGCAGCCGCCGCAGCAGGAGCAGTCGTGCGAGCAATCGTGATGATGATGCTCCTCACCGGTCACCTCAGCCATGATCGTTTCATTGATCTCGGCAAGAAGAGCCGTCACCTTTTCCTGTGATTCTGCAAACGCAACATATGAGGGCGCTGCGGTGATCTCACCCGCAAGAGCCTCAAGACGTGTGCGGATAGCACCGAGCAAAAAGTCGTTGGGCGCGGTTTTGGCGCTTTCGTCGGCAAATGCCTTCTGCTGAACGTTGTATTCGGTCACCTTGGTCTGGATCGCGCTGTCAGCAAGGTATGCAGCCTGGGCAGCCTCATATGCCTTCATTTCATCGCTTTCCTTTACCGCTTTGCCGATATCGTGAGCCATCTTGATAATATCCATTTTGTTCTCCGTTGTTCTGTTTGGTTTTTTCATACCGCTTCATAATGCATAGAAAGTATGATTCATATTATTATACCTCAAAATAAGGATTTACGCAAGTACTTATATTAAAAAATGTAGGTATAAGTCCTTTTTTCGTCGAAAAACACTCCCCTCACTTGACACACGCCGCAAAATACTGTATCATAATATCATATAAGCGGTAAATGAATGATAAGTCGATCACCGCGGAACGGAGAAGCATGAACATCACAGTAAATTGCATATACGACAAAAAAGCCATCACAGCTTTTGCCCGCTCAGGTCTGTACAAAAAAGCCGACCCACAAAAGCGTTTTATCGTCTTCATTGCGATCGAATTATTTTGCATTATGTGCGTAGCGATCACTGTTGCATTCGGAGGCTTTGACTCAAAAGCACTGATCATGATCGCACTCATCGCACTGAGCCTGCTTTTTCAGCTTTACATCTATCTTATCTTACCGCGTATAATATTCAACGCAAGAAAAAACCTCGGCAACGTCCGTCAGACCCTGACTTTTGCCGATGATGAGATAATATCGCTCTCATTTTCCGATGAGTTTGAATCCACAGAAAAAATATCATATAACACACCGGTGAGCATTCGCGAAACCAAGAATTATGTCTTTTTCTACATCACAAAGCAGTCGGCATATATAATCGACAAATCCGGTATTTCCGATACCGACCTTACAGAGCTTCACAAGCTGTTTGCCCTCAGGTTCGGTGAAAAATACACGATCCTGAATTACTGAATCGCAAAACGGCGGCGCCGGAAAACTCAAAGCGAGTTTTTTCGGTGCCGCCGTCGTCATTGACCCTTCGGTCTGCCTTTATATTTTCTCTCCTATCAGAGCAAACGGACGCGAGTCCGTTATTTTTACATTTACATACTCACCGGTGATGTTCCCGCCGTCAAAAAGAACGATCTTGCCGCCTTCGGTGCGCGCAGATGTAACGTTCGGGTCCGTCTTGCTTTTTCCGTCGCACAGCACGCGCATATTTTTGCCTATGTATTTACGGTTTATCTCGCCGGATATCTCGGTCTGGAGCGCCAGCAATGCATCCATTCGCTTCCCCTTGACCTCGTCCGGGACCTGATCGGTCATTGCGGCAGCCGGTGTGCCGCTGCGCGGCGAATAGATGAAGGAATACACCATATCATATCTTACACGGCGCAGGATATCAAGCGTTGCCTCGAATTCTTCATCCGTCTCGCCGGGAAATCCCACGATGATATCCGAGCTGAGTACGATATCCGGCATTTTTTCGCGCGCATAATCAACGGTTTCAAGATAACGCGCGGTATCGTAATGACGGTTCATTGCCGCGAGCACGCGGTCGCTGCCCGACTGAAGCGGCAAATGCAGCTGACGTGCAACGTGCGGGTTTGCCGCCATTGCGTCTATCAGCTTGTGCGATGCGTCCTTGGGATGGCTCGTCATAAAGTGTAGCTTCCAGTCGCCGTCGATATCCGCAAGTCTCATTATGAGGTCGGCAAAATCGCAGTCAAACGAACAACCCTTGCCATAGGAGTTCACATTCTGTCCAAGCAGTGTGATATCCTTCACACCGTCGGCAACAAGTCCGCGCACCTCCTCCACTATATTTTCCGGTCTGCGGCTGCGCTCGCGTCCGCGGACATAAGGAACTATACAATACGAGCAAAAATTGTTGCAGCCGTACATTATGCTGACCCATGCGCGGTATGACGATTCGCGGCGCACGGGAAGTCCCTCCGCAACTGCCGGTTCATCGTCCGGCATGAGAAAGCGCCGCGGTCCGCCCGACAGCCGCTTCCACACAAGCTCGGGAAGCATATACAGCGACGATGTGCCAAATGTAAAGTCAACGTAAGGATAGCTGTTTTTCAGCTGATCGGCACGACTTATCTGCGACACCATGCATCCGCACACGCCTATTATCATATCCGGACGGCGGCGCTTTTGGTGCTTTAGCTGTCCTATCGACGAAAGCGCCTTCTTTTCGGCATGCTCGCGAACGGCACAGGTGTTAACAAGTATAAGGTCCGCCTCATCCGGATCCGATGTCGGCTCGTAGCCCATATCTGCGGATATTCCGGCGAGCAATTCGCTGTCAGCCTCGTTCTGCTGGCATCCGAATGTCTGAACATACACCTTTCTTCCCGCGCCGCGGTTGTATTCACGTATCAAAGCCGCATATTTCCGTGCCGCGGAAGCCTCCTCGGGCGAGAGTCTCCTGTCACGCATTTTTTCTGTTTTTTCAACGTTGCTGTTCACTTTTATAGCCATTCCTTTCTTAACATCTGTGCTCTTTCCCTTGGCATGCATAGAAAATTCAAATCATTGCGTTTGATTTGAACGGCACAAACGGGTTTGAAAACCACATTACCTGCAAGTATGCTTTTATTTGTTTTCAGGCTTATTCGCTTCACCACCCGCGGTTTTCAGTGTTCTTCCGCACGAAAGCGTGAAAAAGCCCTCAAGCCCCGGAGTGATGTATATTTCATTTTCGTATATAAGGATCGCTTCAAATTCAAGCGCGGTCCCTTTTTGCGAGCTGTAAAGCTCAAGCATCGCGTCCACCGATCCGCTCACGAACAAAGCGGTGGAAAGCGCATCCGCCGCCGCGCCGTTCGCGGAGATCACAGCCGCGCTCTCTATTGCTCCATCAACAGGGATACCGCTTGCGGGATCGATAATATGGCAGTATTTCCTGCCGTCTATTTCATAATAACGCTCATAGCCTCCGGACACCGACACATAACCCGATGTGACCGAAATGTCGCCCGCATATCCGTTTCCCGAAGGATCGCGCAGAGCTATGCGAAAATCCCCGCGCGGGTGGCTCCCGAAAACAGATATGTTGCCGCCAAACGACAGCACTCCGTATGCGGCATCGGTCGCTCCGAGATATTCTATCACCTTTTCCTCGGCATAGCCCTTGCCGACACCGCCGAGGTCCAGCATGACCCACGGCTGACTTTTTGCCAGAAATCCGCTCGCTTCATCGTAATCGATAAGCTCCATGCCCTTTTTGGCTGCCGCACCCGATATTTCATCGTCGGACGGGAGCGTCCCCGCTGCACTTTCCGCACGCCACAACAGCGTCGCCGGGTATGTGGTAGGATCAAATGCGCCGCCGCTGGCAAGCCACACGCTGCGCGCCGCAAGAAATACTTCACCGACCTCGCGGCTCACATTGCATCCCTCGCCCGACATATTGAACCGTGCTATCTCAGATGCACCGTTCTCAGCCGATAGCATAGCGTCCAGCTCTGCGGTGATCCTGCGACACTCCGCAAAAATATTTGCGCTGTCCGCTGTCTCCTTCGCCAGCTTCACTTCTATCAATGTGTCCATTGCAAAAAAAGAATCGCTGACATAGCGCGCTTCGGCACCGCCGCATGACGCAAGAAGCAAAAACGTTGCAATAATTATCGTGATCGCTTTAAGATATGCTGTCTTTTTCATTTACCGTTCCCGTATTTTTAAGTATCCGCCCGACCGGAGATATCATGACATTGAGCAAAGCACCGTTGACCGTACCGAAAACGCACGCCGCGGCAAGCATCACCGGGAGATACGAGAACGCCCCGGCAGACACCGTTACTGCCGCAACCGCCGAAAGCTGCCCGCCAGAATGCGCGGCGGCACAAAGCACCGAAACGCCGATGAAGGTGATGCGCTTATGCATCACACGCACGCGGCTTATAATGCAAAGCATGATAAACGCCGCCGCAGCTCCGCCGAGCGATATGACAGCGGAAACAGGGCTTCCGAAAAGCATGCCGGATACGAGTACACGGCAAAATGATATCGCCGCCGCATCCGACGCCGAAATCGTAAAAAACACAAGCGTTATGACGATATTCGCAAGCCCCGGCTTGATCCCCGGGAGCGGAATCCACGCGCCGAGAGGCAGTACCGCCTCTATGTATGAAAGCGCCAACGCCATGCACAGTGCGGCGGCATCAAAGCACAGCCTGTGTATCGCGCGTGACCGCTCATCCCGCTTCGCCATCGGCTCCGCCTTTCCCGCTGACACGCACTGTCACGCCCGCTGGAAGGCACACTATGCTCTCCCCGGCATGTGAGATCGGTGCATGTGCGGTGCATATCCCGCACTTGCAATCCGACGACGAAATGCTTGCATTCCCGTTCTCTATTTTGAGGATGAGATTGTAGCCCGCGGAGCTTATCCGGTATTCTCCCGTGGCGTCGAGACTGTATTCTGCCCGCCCGTCCGCCGTGCGCACCTCAACCGTCCTGCCGGTCTCCCGCGGTATAAAAGGGATCAATGCCGCAATTGCCGCCGCGACAAGGACCGCCGCAATGATGATGGCGTCCCCGACCTTAAATCTTCCGGATATCCCCATGCGGCGCTCCCTTCTCTTTTGCATTGATTTTACTTAAAATTATATCACATTCCTTCATCAAAATCAATGCGTAATTATTACATTGCGGTAACTACGTAATGCATAGCAAGAAGTTTTATATAAAGACCTTCCGTGTCTGCCTGCCGCGCTCGGCATCGTGCAGGGTCTCCGGCAGAAGCGCAAAGTCCGCAACGAGCGAATGCGGCTTGCCGACCGGATCATCCTGCTTCATGGGAACGAAATATACACACTTGCGGGCAATAAGCGCCGCAATATTTTTGAAATTCGCAGACATCGCATCGTTGGTCGCAAGCGCTATCACCAGCGGGCGGTCGCATCTCAGATGCGCCTTTGCCGCCATTGTGACAGATGTGTCGGTTATTCCGAGCGCGAGCTTGGCAAGCGAATTGCCGGTACACGGACAAATTATCATCATATCGAGCGGCTCACGCGGTCCGAGCGGCTCGGCATCTACGATCGAAAGTATCGCATCGCGTCCGCATATGCCGGCAGCACGGCT
>ULWY01037664.1_pt1 | contig 15320 bp, 13 predicted proteins | sample 1960761 | NCBI WGS metagenome assembly ULWY01 (sample SAMEA4835824, study PRJEB28245) | human gut metagenome | biome: gut microbiome; material: fecal sample | place: Denmark | collected 2008
CTCCGCCGATGAAGCGGAAGAACGCGGCGGCTTTGATTGCATTCTCGTGCTCGGAGCCGGCGTGCGGCCGGACGGTTCACCGTCCGATATGCTGCGCGACCGCGTAAAGACGGGTATCGAGCTTTATGAGGGCGGTGCTTCGGCGCGCTTGCTCATGTCGGGCGATCACGGCAGGCGCGATTACGACGAGGTGAATACGATGAAGCGCATTGCCGTTGAAGCGGGCATCGACCCGGATGCGGTCTTTTGCGATCATGCCGGATTTTCCACGTATGAAAGCATTTACCGCGCCAAGGAAATATTCGGCGCGGAACGCATTCTTATCGTAACTCAGGAATATCATCTTTACCGTGCGCTTTATGTGGCGCGTAAATTGGGGCTTGACGCATACGGCGTAAGCGCCGACAGGTGCGCGTACCGCGGTCAGTCGTACCGCGATCTGCGTGAGAGCGCGGCGCGCTTCAAGGACTTCTTTACGGCACAGCTCAAGCCGGAGCCTACCTATCTCGGCGATGCGATTCCGCTGTCGGGAAAGGGAAGCCTCACAGACGGCTGACATCATATTATAAATGATTTATAAGGAGTGGTTACATCATGGTCACAATCGCGTTTCCGGGGCTTGGGATCGAGCCGTTTTCCTTCAACAAAGTAGCGTTTACCATTCCCATTCTCGGCGGTATCGAGGTGCGCTGGTATGGGATCGTCATAACACTCGGCATCGTCCTTGCGTTCTTCTACGCATGGTACAGGGCAAAGCAGGAGGGCATTATACTTGACGACCTTCTTGACATAGCCATCTATGCCGTTATAACCGCAATGATTGGGGCAAGGCTCTACTATGTGCTGTTTGATATCATCGGAAACGGTAACGGCGACAATTACAAGTCGTTTATCGACTATATTGCGATATGGAACGGCGGCATCGCCATTTACGGCGCTATAATCGGCGGCGCGCTTGCGGTGCTTGTCGTAAGCAAGGTCAAAAAGCTCAAATGGCAGAAATGCTTTGATATGATCGCGCCCGGCGTTATGATAGGGCAGATTCTCGGCAGATGGGGCAACTTTTTCAACGGCGAGGCATTCGGCAGAGCGCCCGCCGAGGGGAGCGTCCTTTACCGCTTCCGCATGGAGGTCAAGCAGGAGAACTGGTTCTACTCGGTCACGGCTCACCCTACGTTTTTCTATGAATCGCTCTGGAACCTTATCGGATTCCTCATCATAAACGCGCTTTATAAGAAAAAGAGATTTGACGGTGAGGTCTTCCTGTGGTATATCACATGGTACGGCTTCGGCAGAATGTTTATTGAGGGACTGCGCACCGACAGTCTTTACGGTTTCGGCGGACTGCGTGTGTCGCAACTCGTGGGCGCCGCCTGCTTTATTGCGGGGCTTGCGCTGACGGTCATATTCCGCGTCAGAGCGGTCAGGGCAGGGACGCGTCCTGTGTATGCGGGCGCTGCGGCTCCGACTGAAAATAATATATCCGACGCGCCGGCAAGCTCATATTCTGCGCTTATCGACAGCGAAAAGGATACGTCGGAAAAAAAGGACGATAACGAGTCGGTGAACGACGAAAATAAAGATAAAAACTGACAGATAAAGGCGAGGCTGAGGCGGCTGCGGAATTTTGCTCCGACAGCTGCGGCAGTCCCGCCTTGCTGTGTGAGAGGACGATATGGCAATTATCATTGACGGTAAAAGGGTCGCGGCGGAGGTGCGCGCCCGCGTTGCGGCAGGCAGCGCGGAATTTGAAAAAAAGTATGGCAGAAAGCCCTGCCTGTCGGTAGTGCGCGTCGGAGACGACCCTGCATCGGCAGTTTATGTGCGCAACAAAATGCGTGCGTGCGATGACGTGGGCTTTTCCTCCGAGTGCTGCATACTTCCCACAGATATCACTCAGGATGCGCTCATTGCGGAAATAAAAAAGCGTGATTCCGACACGGCGGTGGACGGTCTGCTTCTGCAACTGCCGCTCCCGTGCGGTCTTGACGAGGCGGCGGCTGTTGCCGCAGTGTCGCCGGAAAAGGATGTGGATGCGTTCGGCAGGCTCGACGCGGGGCACCTGCGCTTTACGGATGACTCTATCCTCCCGTGTACACCGTCGGGCATCATGGAGCTTCTGCGCGCTTACGGTATAGATGTGGCGGGTAGGGAATGCGTTGTGGTGGGGCGCTCCAACATCGTAGGCAGACCCATGGCGGCTCTCCTTATCGCCGCAGACGGAACGGTGACGGTCTGCCACAGCAAAACGCATGATCTTGCCGCGCACACGCGCCGCGCGGATATACTTGTGTGCGCTGTCGGAAAAGCCGGACTTATCACCGGCGACATGGTAAAGCCGGGAGCGGCGGTCATCGACGTCGGAATGAACCGCAATGCCGAGGGCAAGCTGTGCGGAGATGTTGATTTTGCTTCCGTTGAGCCTGTGGCGGGGTACATCACCCCGGTACCGGGAGGAGTAGGTCCCATGACTGTAGCAATGCTTATGAAGAACACACTTACAGCCGCACGTATGCGGCGGAAAAAGCTGAATATATCCAAGGAGAACGGAGAACAAAAATGAAACTCTCAACAATGACTAATCTTTTTTACAACCACGCCGCCAACGGCGACGAGGCATATCTTGAATCGGTCAGAAAAACGCATGAGATCGGCTTTGATGTCATGGATTTCTGTATGTGTCCCGTACAGCGCCGCGAGACCGAGCTTAACGGCGACCGCTGGCAGTTTATCGTTGACCGCATAGGCAACGAGGCGGCAAAGCTGGGCGTTACCTTCTCGCAGTCTCATATTCCGTATTCCAGAAACAAGCCGGGGCTTGCAAAGACAGACGATGTCTGCGAAAAGAATGATTATTTTATTGAAATGACCAAGCGCTGCATCGAAATAAGCGGAATGCTCGGCGTTAAATGGGCTGTTGCTCACCCGGTCACGGATTTTGATGATCCCTGCGACGTGGCTCACAGCATTGCGTATAACCACGAGATATACGATAAATATGTGGAGCGCGCCGCGGCTCTCGGCGTCGGGATCGCATTTGAAAACATGGCTGATTCCGCTGTCGGCAACGCTATGTATCGCCGCTTCGGTTGCAACGCATACGAGCTTTGCGAGCTTATCGATTCGTTCGGCTCACCTTACGTCGGAGCGTGCTGGGATTTCGGACACGCAAATCGCGTTTCGCTGAAGCCGCAGAGCCGCGAGCTCGCCAAGCTCGGCGCACGCCTTAAGGCAACGCACGTTGACGACAATATCGGTCAGACCGACCTGCACACCATACCGTTCTTCGGAACTGTGGACTGGAAGGACGCCGTGACCGCGCTCAAGGATATCGGCTACGCCGGGGGTTTCAACTTTGAGCTTGCCGTCTGCAAGCGCATGCCCGAGGCGCTCAAACCCGCCGCCGTCCGCTTCATATATGAAACGGGACGTTATCTCATCGATACATACGGTAACTGATCCGGTGTACCACATAAAATGGGGTGTTAAAAACTCGATTTGAGTTTTTAACACCACATTTTGGTGTGACTATATTAGGTAAAATTGCGTTTGTAGTAGAGGATGAGCACCACGAGCAGTATAACGATCACTGCTATTATTGCTATCCAGACTACCATTATCGTATCGAATCCGGAGGGCGTGGTAATATGTCCGGGATCGGCGGTCGTTACACTCGGCTGAGAGGTGGGAGCGGTCGTGTCGTCGGAGGTCACAGGAGAAGCAGGCTCGGTGTCATCGGTGCTTGTCACGGGAATGTCTATGATCTCGCGCACGGTTATCGGAAGCACCAGTGTTTTCCCGCGGAAGGTGAGCGTTATGCTGCTCACTCCGAGTGTCAGTTCACCGTCGGGATCAAACGTCACGAGCGAGGCGGCATTTTCGATAAGAGCCGATTCGCCGTTGGCGTAGGTGATCTTCAGCATCAGCCCGGTGGGATCGAATTTCTCACCCGGTGAATATTCCAGCTTGGCGGGATTTTGTGCGACCTCAATGCCGGTTATTTCACGCTGCTTTACGGTAATGTTTTGTGTTGCGGTGCAGTCAACATAAGAGATGGTTATGCTTATCGTTTCCTCTGCATTATCTGTGGCGATAGTGAGCGCCTCGGACGGGCTGTATGTGTAGGTCGTTATCTGGGCGCTCGTTCCGTCGTTGTATACGGCAAGTATCACCATTCCGGTGGTGTCGAATTTTTCGCCTTCAACATAGGTGAGCTTGGAGGGAGGCGTGAGTATCGAAAGGCTTATGACCTTCTTCGGCGATACCTCGATCTCCTGCCTTGCGCTGTATACAAGCTGATCGCTGAGCTGATACACCACCTTTATGTGCGTGTCCGTTACCTTGACGGGCGTGCCGGGGGCGGGAGTTATCTTAAGCTGATCGTAGGGGATAGTCTCGCGTGTTCCGTCCTCGTATACCGCAGTCACCACCATCCCGATTATGTCAAGAGGCTGGTTGGATATGTACTGCGTTACCGCCGGGGCTTTGGTTATTTCAATGCGGCTTATCGCGCGCGCCGGAAGGACCGTGATGCCTGCCGATGCGCTGAGCCCGAGATATGTGACGGTAAGTCTTGTGTCTGTTATTGTAAGAGGAGCAGTGGGGGATATCGTGTAGTCGGATGAGCTGAGCGGTACCTCTGTTCCGTCGTCGTATTCGGCGGTGATGAGCATGCCAGCAAGCGTCTCGGTCGTGAGCTGCTCGCCTTCCTTAAAGGACATCCTTGTGGGGAGCGTCTTTATGTGCAGCACGCGCACCTCGTGGACCGAGACCACGGTCTCTTCATATCCGAGATACTGCATGCGCACCTCGGAGCCGGCTGCCATCGTGTCGGGCGCGTTCAGGGTGACTTCATCGGTGATGTCGCGTTCGGCGCCGTTTACGTAAACAGCCTTGACCGCAAATCCGCTGCGGTCGAATTTGTCTCCGTAGTAATAATCGGTTTTGGTGGGCGGGGTTATGCGGAAGGATTCGATACCGTAAACCGTCAGCTCAAGCGTCTGTGATATCGATCCGACGGTAAACGTGATCGTGGCATGACTGCGGTCCGAGGAATCGGGGGTCAGCGCATCGACCGAGCCGCTTACAGTGTATTCGGAAGGATCGAGAAGCCTGCCCTGAGAGCTGTTTTCAAAGGTGGCTATTATCATCATTCCGGTGGGATCGAACCGTTCGCCCTCGTAGTAATATATTTTGTCGGGCTTCTGGATTATCATCATCGACACCATTTTGATGACCGTTATGCCGTAAAGCGTTGCTTTTGTGCCGTAGCATTCGACCACAGCGCTGGTTATGTCGGGCGTAAGAGCCGCCGGGAGATCGACGTGTATCTCATCCTCATCGGGCAGACGGCTCGTGCCGTCGGCATATACAAGCTCTATCATAAGACCGTCCGGCACGAACGACGAGCCCTCATTGTACTGAAGCCTGGCGGGGAGGGTGATTATGCGTGATTCTATCGGGCGCTTTACCGTGACGTATGTCTTTTTGGTTTTGCCGCCGTAGGAGAACTCAACGGTCACATCCTCGGATGAACCGTCTGTTATGAGCCTGCCGGTGGGAGCGTACTCAAATTCGCCCGGCTTTACGAGCTTGGTGGTGCCGTCGGAATATGTCGCGCGGATGACATAAAGCGACGGGTCAAAATATTCGCCCTCGTAATATGTATCTTTGCCGACAGTCTCTATGTCTATCGCGGCAAGCGTGGGATCGGCAACGCCGGTTTCGGGCGTTTCTTCCGCGGGGGTATCCGCGGCAGTATCGGACGTTTCGTCCGTGCCTGTTCCCGGACCGTCCTGTGCAAATGCCGGCATAAACAGGGTGGAGATCAGCAAAGATGTAAGTAAGAAAATCAAAGCGCTGCGGATATGGCGAATCTGCATATTGTACATCCTTTCGTGCGGTTTTGGTGTCAGTATAATTAAAAAACAAACCTTCACCCTATATTATACCACCGATTGGCACGGGTTTCAATAGGTTATATATTCTTATCGGAAAAAAATTTGCGCTTGGGAAAGCCGCATAGCCGTCATAAAGCACAAAAACAGCGGGACGGAGAGTAAAAACTCCCGATCCCGCTGTTCTTTGCAAAAGCGGAAAAAGCTATCAGTCGGCGTAAACGCTGACCTGCTTTTTGTCCTTGGTCTTGTGCTCGAATTTGACGTGTCCGTCGATCAGAGCGAAAAGGGTATTGTCGGTTCCCATTCCGACGTTGTTGCCGGGGTGTACCGCAGTTCCTCTCTGTCTGATGATGATGTTGCCGGCAAGAACCGCTTCGCCGTCAGCCTTCTTCACGCCAAGGCGCTTGGATTCGCTGTCGCGTCCGTTCTTAGTCGAGCCGACACCTTTTTTATGAGCAAAAAACTGTAAGCCGAGTCTGAGCATTATTTCTTCCTCCTCATAGATTTGTTGACGTGATCGTTCTTACTGATAGTCGCGGTCGATAACTTCGACCTCAAGATAATCCGAGTATTCCTCGATAAGGTCGTTGAGCTGATAGAAATAAGCCATGAAAAGCCCCGATACCGCATATCTCTTGCGTTCGTCTTCCTCAAATTCGGGAAGGGCGGCTTTTGCAGTGACAACTATTCTTGTTGCGCCCTCGTTGACATCATACTGTATGTCAGAGGCGTAGGCAAGTTCAACAGCATTGACGATGAGCATCGTCATAGCGGAGAGCGCGGCACAAAGTACATCGTCTCCCGCTTCACCGTAACCGGTGTGACCCTGCTCCTCGAAGCCCCAAAAGGCTCCGCAGCTTCTGTAAAATACGACTTTAGTCATGATTAGCCTTCGATCTTGGTTATCTGGACCTTGGTGTAAGGCTGTCTGTGACCGATCTTCTTCTTCTCGTTCTTCTTGGATTTGTACTTGAAGACATAGATCTTGTGACCCTTGCCGTTCTTCAGCACATTGGCGGTAACGCGAGCGCCTGCCACTGTGGGAGTGCCGACCTTGAGTCCGTCCTCGGCGGATAATGCCTTGACATTTTCAAATACGACTTCGCTGCCTTCTTCATTTGAGAGCTTCTCAATAAAAACGATATCGCCCTCGGAGACCTTGTACTGCTTTCCGCCGGTTTCAATTACTGCAAACACGAAAAGCACCTCTCTTTCGTTAAGACTCGCTGATATGGGCGGCGCCGGAATGAAATTTTACCTTCAAAACGGCACACTTAAAAAAGCCTGTTTCAAGCGGCAAATCATTATACACCGTAAAGGTATTGTTTGTCAAGAGTTTTTTTGATTTTTTTCGCGTTATACGGCGAAAAAACATTGATTTTAATGCAAAAAACTATCGTCTGGCGTCTTTTGTTGCACCCGTTTCTTCCGACCGACCGACAGCCGGACCACAGCGGCGACAGCAAGCGTTCCGAGCACCGCGCCGGAGGTGTCTATCAGCACATCGGTAAAGCGGCAGGCGCGACCGGGGACAAAATACTGAATGATCTCGTCCGCGCCAGCCACCGCTATGCAGGATGCCAATGAAATAAGATATCCGCGCTTTCCGACGCGGGAGAGGCACGCGGCAGCACCCGAGGTGAGCAGCCCGAGAAGCCCGAACTCGCAGATGTGCGCGGTCTTGCGCAGCAGCTTTTCGGATATTCCGGGCAGCCCGGCGCGGGCAAAAAAGGCATTTACCTTTTCAAGCAGTCCGCCACTCACCGCTCCGGATACCGACGCGGGTTGAAGCGAATTCGAAAAAATGAATATCACCGCCGCGGCGGACAGCATGCAAAGCAACAAGCCCGCTATCGTTTTTTTATTCTTCGGAATGTTCATTGCGGCGTTCACCTGCCTTTGACATTGATGTTTACGCCGGCAACGATCATTCGGTCCATTCAAGCTCCTCGGCGGATATCACCTCGCGCGAGGTGTTTATCTCGCCGAACCACAGCGGAGCGTCGGAGTACTCTATCTCGCCGCTTTGATTGTCGTACGGGTCGCGTCTGAGGTAAAGCCGCGGCGGGTCAAAGGGCTTGGCAAAGCCGGTGCAGTTTATCTGACGGTACGGGTCAAGGTTGCCGAAATAATGATCCCACAGCTCGGTGTCGCCCTTGCGGAGAGCGCCTCCGCCAAAGGACGGATCGGCAGGCAGCCACCCATACGGCGCAACATAGAACTGCGCCCAGTCGTGGCTTCCTATGCTGTCCGGCTCAACATGACTGCCCGATTGCCAGCGCGCGGGAACGCCCATCGCGCGGCAAAGCGTGATGAACAGAAGCGCCATAACGCCGCAGTCTCCGCGTCCGTTGAGCATAGCATAGCCGGGGATGAAGTCCATATAAAGATAGTCGCGCATGTATGAGTATGCAACATGCTTTGTTACCCAGTCGTATGCACGCCGGGCGAGGATAAGCGGATTCTTCTCATCGCCCGCAAGCGTGGCTGCAAGCTCGCACACCGATGGCGTAAAGCGTATCTGCGGCAGCTCCTCGCAGAGATATTCGTCGGTTTCGGGCGGCGCCGGGATCACCTCGGCGGCGTCCGGCGTGATATATGCCTCGCGTATGTCGTACGAGAATTCGATCCAATAATCGGCGCCGTCACGGTGCTCGGTCTCGATAAAGGCTGTGCGATGTTCGGAGTCTGAGATGTACACCGGGTGAGACGAATCTATGAGCGTTATATTGGATTGCTCGGGACATTCGGCAGGGTAGGGAAGATGAACGCGCACCACGCTGCCGGGGCGCGAATGGTCCGTATCGGGCGAAATATGCTCGCGGACGCGGAAACGGTAAGCTCTGCCGCCCTGTGTGCGCATGATATTAAGGTTCTCGTGCAGGCGGCTGCTGAAATACTTTTCCGGTTCGGCGGGAGTCCCGGTTTCGATCTCATCGAGGCGGCGACGGCAGCAGTTCATTATATTGCGCGCCGCACCGCTTTCAAAATAGCGTTCTCCGCCGCGGCGTATATAGTCGGCATGACCCATTTCAATAAACGCTTCGAGCGCCTCCGGAGTGCAGTGAGAATATTTTTTGCGGATGCGCGCAAGCAGACCGTCAAAATCGTAAAGGTAGTCGCCTGTCATGCCGTCGGCGATGACAGCTTCAAGCTCAAGACGAATGCGCATACCGTCTGAGATGTCGCGCCTGAGCCAGCGCCTTATCGCGGCGATCTCGCCGTCAAAATCTCCGGAATATTTGAAGAATTTGATCTCATCCGGCAGATCGAGCGCCATGTATTTTATGTTTTCTTCTTTGAATCTTATCATTTCAGCCCCCACGAACGGATTTTTTGTTGCGTTTTTTATCAGCCATATCAGTATACCACAAATAAGCGTCGGGCGCAAGTGAAAAATGACGCGGCTAGGCGGGGAGTGACCGATATCATGTTGCACATAAAAACAGACCGCGCCGAGATTGAGATTTTTTTCATATAAGGTATTGACAAACCGGATATCTTGTGGTATAATCAATAAGTACGATTTGAAGGAGCGGTCAATTCCGTCGCTTCGTATCGGTTTTATATCGGGGTGTTGCACAGCTTGGTAGTGCGCTTGGTTCGGGACCAAGAGGCCGCTGGTTCGAGTCCAGTCACTCCGACCAACCCAAAAGGGGTAGCTAAAGCTACCCCTTTTGGGTTGGTCGAATAATTATGCACTCGAACCAGCTTCAAGCCTGCGCAAGCGTACAGATGCTCGCACGATCCGAAAAAAATGAAAAAATCCACGCGAAGGCGAAACAAGCGGCGAATTTTCCTGACATATATTTATGAAAGCACTTTCGGAAATAAAAAATAAAATGGTAAAGGGAGGAAACAGGATTTGAAAAGATTTACTGCCGCGATGATCGCAATGCTGTTATGTTCATGCTTGTGTGCCTGCAGGGACGGCGGAGCTTCCACGATGACTTCGGGCGCCGTCACACCTCCGGATTATATTTATCCCTTTTGCTATGATTCGCCGAGCCTTCTCAAGGAAGCTATGAGCTCGGATGGGGAATTGTATGACGAGCTGTCACGTAAGGGCGCCGGAAGCGAGATAATTGACGGGTTCGGGACTTTTATTGAAAAGTATAAGTCACAAGGCGTGATCGTGCCGTTCCTGAACGGCAAAGAAATCGACCTCCGCGATGAAGAGGGGTACTCGAACATTTCGGTGTTCCCGTCAGAGGCTCACGGACTCCCGTGGGTGATTTTTTACCCGTCCGTACCTACGGGTGAAAACTTTTATATAAAACTGACCTGTTTGCCGGACAGCATCGTTAAAACGCAAAATTCCCCTACGGCTTCCGAAGCGATCAAAATAATTTCGCCCGATTCCCCGAACATAAATAACGTTGGCGAACAGCACGAAAGAATATATGATCGGATAACAGAGCTTGAAGACCGTAAGGTCACGGCTATGGTCATCGAATACAAGACCGATAAAAGGAACAGCATTTTCTTCGTATACGGTGAAATGCTCGTTGAAGTAAGATGCGATCCCGCGGTGTGGGATGCAAAGTGGTTTTCCTGTTTATCATTTGAGAGCATTGCCGGTTGAATAAATTTGCCGCGCATGACTTCCGTGCAAAAATGTGATATTCCCGGTGAGGCTTTGTGAATATACAAAAAGGCGTCCGCGCGGACGCCTTTTTTGTATTTGCGGGTGCTGAGCGGTCTGTCCCTTTAAACCGTAAGTGCCGTTTTTGCGCATTCGAGGAGCGCGTCGCGGTCGGAGTAGGGGACCCGCTGCCCGTTAATGAGCTGAAAATCCTCCGCGCCCTTGCCGGCGAGAAGCACGATGTCTCCCTCGCGCGCGATCGAGACCGCGTATCTTACAGCCTCCGTGCGGTTGGGGATCTTTATATAATCGCACGATGCGCCGGGCTTGAAGGCGGCGGCGATCTCGTTTATCGTTTCACGCGGGTCCTCAAAATCCGGATTGTCGGCTGTGAGTATACAGAAGTCCGCAAGCAGTGAGGCAACCTCGCCAAGCTCGTGGCGGCGTGTTTTCGTGCGTCCGCCGACCGATCCGAACAGGCATATCAGTCTGCGCGGGCGGTATTTGCGCAGGGTCAGAAGCACCGATTCGAGCGCCAGACCGTTGTGCGCATAATCGACCACGAACGTAATGCCGGAGTCGGGCAGGGCATCGACCGTCTGGAATCTTCCGGCGGCTGTTACATCGGTAAGCGCTTCAAGCGCCGTATCGACTGGGACTCCCAACGTCCCGGTCGCGGCAACGGCGCAAAGCGCGTTCATAAGGTTGAATTTACCCGGCATGGGTAGCTTTATACTGTATTCGGCGCCGCCATGCGTCACGTGTGCGGACACGCCGAGGTGCGAGCCGTTGCGTTCAAGCTCCGTGTCGGACAGACAGAAGTCCGCGCCTCGGTCGTTCTCGGAAAACGAAATCCTTTTGCGCCCCTTGAAGCCGTCAAGCATATAGTCCGACATTTTGTCATCGGCATTGTAGACAGCCGCCTTCGCGCCGAAATCGGTGAACAGCTTGTGCTTGCAGGCGGCGTAGTGCTCGACTGTCGGGTGCTCTGCGCCGCCGATATGGTCTGGCGAGAAGTTGGTAAAGCATACCGTGTCGAATCTTATACCGCGTACACGCCCCATATACAATCCCTGTGAGGATACCTCCATGACCACGGCACGCATGCCCGCGTCAAGCATTTCGCGCATCGTGCGCTGTAATTCAAGGCTCTCGGGCGTCGTGTTTACCGTCGGGTATGTTTTCCCGCCGTAGCTTATCCCGCTTGTGCCGATATATCCGGCGGGAATGCCCGCTTTGTTGAGAATGTGCGCAGCCATCAGCGCCGAGGTGGTTTTTCCCTTTGTGCCGGTTATGCCGATGACCTTTAGCTCGCGCGACGGAAAGCCGTAAAATGCCGACGCGATATCGGCGAGGGCGGCGCGTGTGTTGCGCACGGTGATGACCGTTGCGTCGTCGGGAATATCAAGCTCTCCGGAGGCTATAAAAACGTGGCACCCGCGGTCGTAAGCCATAGGCGCAAAAAAATGACCGTCGGCGGTTGCTCCCTTTATGCATACAAAAACCGAGCCGGGACCCGCCTTGCGCGAATCCGAGCATATGTTTACGATCTCCTGATCGGTCTTTATTTCATGCAGATGCCTTTTCATGCCTGCCGATTCGATAAGTGTGCTGATGTGCATTGCTTTTACCGTTGCCTTTTTTATGTATATAAATAAGTATACCACATTTTTATTCCGAAATAAACCCCAAAACGCAAAAAAACAGGCGTAAACGGCTGAAAATATCTTCCAAAGCACTTGCAATGCGGCGGTGGGGGTAGTATAATATACAAAAAGGATCGGAAGGACGGCGTACATATGACTCAAAAGGACACACTGAGGATTTTTTCGCATATACCGCAGCTGGCAACAAAGCGGCTCGTCCTGCGAGGGCTTCGTGTAGCGGATTCATACGATATGTATGAGTACGCCCGCCGCTCGGATGTGACGCGGTATCTCACGTGGAATCCGCATCCGAACAGGGAATATACCAAGGAATATCTCGAGTACATCCTTACAAGATATCGCGCGGGCGAGTTTTTCGACTGGGCTGTCATATGGCACGAGGACGGCGAGCCGGGCGACAAAATGATAGGGACCTGCGGGTTCACGCGGTTCGACTATTCAAATAACTCCGCCGAGATCGGATATGTTATAAATCCCGAGTTTCGCGGCAGAGGGATAGCGGGCGAGGCGGCGAGACGTGTTATCAGATTCGGGTTTGAGGATCTCGGACTCAACCGGATCGAGGCGCGGTATATGGATGGGAATATCGCCTCGCGCAAGGTCATGGAAAAGCTCGGGATGAAATACGAGGGGACGATGCGCGGAGTGCTGCGTCTGGGGAACGAGTACCGCGACGTTGGCGTGTGCGCACTGCTTTATGACGAATATAACCGCTGGAGGGGCTGAAGCAGTCTGCCTTATGAAATAATAAAATAAAATACCGGATCGGGGCGCACCCCGATCCGGTATTTTTATCCGCTGTCGTGCGGAATATTTCACGTGGGAAGCATGATCCCCGGGATCAGTCTTCCTTGTTTTCTTTGGCTTTCTTCTTGTTGACCATTATGTTGGTCAGGATGCCGAGGATGAGGGCGCAGGCGACCTCGGTCACGGTAACGGGACCGAAGCTGACTGTGAGTCCGCCGACACCGGCGATGAGGATAACGGATACCACGAAGAGGTTGCGGTTGTCGCCGAGGTCTACCGTCTGTATCATCTTAAGACCAGACACAGCGATGAAGCCGTAGAGCGCGATGCACACACCGCCCATGACGCAGGGAGGAATGGTCGCAAGGAATGTGGTGAAGGGAGCTACGAAGGCGGCAAGCAGGCAGAGCACTGCGGTAGCGATTATCGTTACGACCGAGGCGTTGCCGGAGATAGCCACGCAACCGACCGATTCGCCGTAGGTGGTGTTGGGACAACCGCCGAAGATGGCGCCTGCCATGGAGCCTACGCCGTCACCGAGAAGGGTGTTGGCAAGTCCGGGGTCTTTGAGCAGGTCGTGCTCGATGATGGTGGAGAGGTTCTTGTGGTCTGCGATGTGCTCGGCAAAGACCACGAAGGCAACGGGAACGTATGCTACTGCTACCGTGCCTATGTAAGCGGCGTCAATGTCCGCAAAGCCGCGGAACGCCTTGATAAAGGTGAATTCGGGAACCCACTCCATGTTTGTGAAGAGGGAGAAGTTGATTATCTTGAGTGCGTCGATACCGGCGACATTTCCGATTACGGTGAAGACGGCTGCGACAGCATAACCGGCTACGATGCCGATGATGAAGGGGATCATTTTGAGGAACTTCTTGCCGTATACCGAGCAGGCGATGGTCACACCGAGGGTGACGAGTCCGCAAAGGATGGCGATGTAGGGGGAGGCTACCGATGCTCCGTCTACCTTGATCGCTCCGGCGGAGAGATCGCCGACGGCGTTTCCGGCAAGCGAAAGACCGATGATGGCAACGGTGGGACCGATAACGACGGCGGGCATGATCTTATCCATCCATGCAACGCCGCAGAGCTTGACGATGATCGCGATCACGACATATACAAGACCGGCGAACGCCGCGCCGATGACGAGGCCGGCATATCCGGCTGCCGCCGAGACGGCGCCCGCAAAAGCGGTGCCCATTGAACCGAGAAATGCGAAGGAGCTTCCGAGGAAAACCGGGCTTCTGAATTTTGTGAAGAGCAGGTAAACGATGGTTCCGACACCGGCTCCGAAGAGGGCGGCGGACTGGGACATACCGTGTCCGATGATCGTGGGAACGGCGATGGTCGCCGCCAGGATGGCGAGGAGCTGCTGAAGCGCGAACACTATGACCTGTCCGAATTTCGGTTTGTCTTTGACACCGTAAATGAGTTGCATGAAAACCTCCGATTGGCGCCGCCGTCTGCGCGGACGCCGTTTTATTTCCGATTCAAGTTTCCCTCCGCAGTGTGCGGCTTTTCACATTCCGCAAAAAAACACCGCCACGTCTCGTATTGAGGCATAGCGGCGCACAGCACGCAAACATCGGGGGACTTATGACCCACCATGTTTCCGCGATATTGAATTGCTCCTGTATCCAAACTGCGCGCATCTGCCGACATCAGTTGATCCGGTTTACTTTATGATACCACATCCATGACGATTTGTAAATAGGCAATGTCAAATTTGCTTGAAAAAATATTACCGAAAAATAAGGCGTGTTTTTGTGTAAAACGCCGAAATGCGTATAAACAGCGCAAAAAAGCGTGCGTGCGGTGCGTATATCTGCTATAATGATTTGTAAGTAAATGTGAAGGGCGGTGTGATAGTGTACCGTATTGCGATATGTGATGATGAAGCCGAGGCGCGTTCCTATCTTTCGGGGCTTGTGCGCCGGTGGGCGGAAGCGGCAGGCTGTGAGGTGTCGTTGTGCGAATATCCGTCCGCCGAGACGCTGCTTTTCGGCGGAGACGGCTTTGATATTCTGCTTCTCGACATTGAAATGGGCGGTATGAACGGAGTCGATCTTGCGCGCAGGATACGCGCACGCGACGCGGTGGCGGAGATAATTTTTGTTACCGGATATTCCGATTATATAGCCGAAGGGTACGATGTGGCTGCTCTCCAGTATCTCATGAAGCCCGTGTCGGCGGAACGCCTTGCGGCTACGCTGGACCGCGCCGCCGAGCGTCTGCACCGCAACGAGCGCTCGATATGTCTTGAGACCGCGGACGGGATCGTCCGCGCGCCGCTTTATTCGATAAAATACATCGACGTACAGCGCAACTATGCCACGGTACACGCACGTGAGGATATAACCGTCAGGCGCACGCTGTCCGAGCTGGCAGGCGAGCTTGACGAGCGTTTTTTTCAGGCTCGGC
>ULWY01040868.1_pt1 | contig 15306 bp, 9 predicted proteins | sample 1960761 | NCBI WGS metagenome assembly ULWY01 (sample SAMEA4835824, study PRJEB28245) | human gut metagenome | biome: gut microbiome; material: fecal sample | place: Denmark | collected 2008
TCCACATCGTAGCTGTTTTGCTCGCGCATCAGGTTCTTGTGGGCCTGCTCCTCGCTTATGAACGATACTCCATAGCGCAGGCGCACCTTCTCAGTTCCGTCTTTATATTTTAATACGGCGCAGGCGTTATTGCCCTGTGCCATTGATGTTCTGCCGTCAAATCCGTCGGCGGCGAGTATTCCTGTGGTCATCGGCGCGGTCTCTGTCTCGAGATAAATATAAACTCTTGTGTTGTCGTTGAGTTGCTGATAACCGCTGACATAGTTCTGTCCGATTCTTATCATGCCGTTGGCAGAGTTGATGATGACGTACACCGGTTTGTCCTTCTTGTAGAAGTTGAGTTCGTAAACGGCGCTTTGTCTGTCTACTGCATAGCGTGCCCTCATCGTGTTGTCGTCGAGTTCGACGTCGAATGAGTATGGCGTGATGACCTCATTGTCGTAGTTCACCGCAACCACGGGCTGCAGATGTTCCCTTTGGCTTGGGCTGATGCTGAAGGCCGAACGCTCGCGGTGGTTAGTGACAATCACCGGCAGACCGTTTACATATTCTGATGTATAGTCGGCTCTTGCGGGATATACTCTCAGCATGCTGTTCGGAAGCTGTATCGTTGCGAATGTAGGTACGAGCAGATGACTTATGTTTCCAATATACGGATTCACGTAGTCAACGGGTTCTTTTGTCTGTGCCACGATATCAGGACATCCTGTGAGGAACGCGGCGATAGCCATAAGTGCTATGAATTTCTTTTTCATGTAATAAGTCCGGGTCTTTGTTTAATGGTAAAGTAAAAGGATTGTTTGTCTTTACATGTCTGCTTTTTCAAATAAAATCCCCGCACAGACATTTACCTGTGCAGGGATTTTTATGTCATGCATTTATTCAGTCTATGTCACTGTTGTGATCAAGGCTGTCATTAAATGGCTTTGGTTCTTGCTTTGCGTTGTTGTCAGACGGTTTGTGCTCGAAGCGGCGCTGTCCTCTGCGTTCGCCGTTCTCGCGTCCCTGTCTCTGACGACGTTCGCCACGCTCAGGTCTCTGGCGACGCTCATGCTCTACATATCCTTCCGGTTTCGGGATGAGAACACGGTGAGAGAGCTTATATTTACCGGTCTTCGGGTCGATTTCCATCAGTTTCACTTTGATCTTGTCGCCTTCCTTTATTCCGGCATCCTCTACGGTCTCAAGACGTTTCCAGTCTATCTCTGAGATGTGGAGCAGTCCGTCCTTGCCCGGCATTATCTCTACGAAGCAACCGTAAGGCATGATAGAACGAACAGTACCTTCGTATATCTCGCCTACTTCAGGTATTGCTACGATGGCCTTTATCTTAGCCATTGCTGCGTCGATGCAGTCCTTGTTGGCTGCGCTTACCTGAACCTTGCCTACGCCGTCAACCTCGTCGATTGTGATGACAGCACCGGTGTCTTCCTGAATCTGCTGTATGATCTTGCCGCCCGGGCCTATCACAGCACCGATGAATTCCTTTGGAATCTCTATCTGTACGATGCGCGGAACCTGCGGTTTGAGCTCAGGTCTCGGCTCAGCGATGGTTTCTGTAAGCTTGCTGAGGATGTATTCGCGTCCTGCTTTTGCCTGCATGAGAGCCTTCTCCAGAATCTCGAAGCTCAGTCCGTCGCACTTTATATCCATCTGAGTTGCGGTCAGACCGTCCTTTGTTCCTGTTGTCTTGAAGTCCATATCACCCAGGTGGTCTTCATCACCGAGGATATCGCTCAGCACTGCATATTTGTCTTCTCCCGGGTTCTTGATAAGTCCCATTGCGATACCGCTCACCGGTTTCTTCATCGGAACGCCGGCATCCATCAGAGCAAGTGTACCAGCACATACGGTTGCCATTGATGACGAACCGTTGCTTTCGAGTATCTGTGATACGAGACGTACGGTGTAAGGGAAGTCCTCTGGGATCTGTCCTTTCAGCGCACGCCATGCCAGGTGTCCGTGTCCGATCTCGCGACGACCTACTCCGCGCTGTGCCTTTGCCTCACCCGTGCAGAACGGCGGGAAGTTGTAGTGCAGCAGGAAACGCTGGTAGCCGCGGTCGAGCACGTCGTCGATGAGTTTCTCATCGAGCTTTGTACCCAGTGTACATGTTGTGAGACTCTGTGTCTCGCCACGTGTGAATATAGAGCTTCCGTGCGGCATTGGCAGCGGTGAAACCTCGCACCAGATAGGACGTATCTCGTCTGTCTTACGTCCGTCGAGGCGTTTGCCTTCGTCGAGAATGCAGCGGCGCATAGAGTCGCGCATCACGTCTGCATAGTAACGGCTTATCATTCCGTGCTTCTCCTCGAGCTCTTCAGGAGTGAGGTCGGCGTGTGCGGCGTCATAAGCAGTAGTGAAGTCCTCTACAATCTGTGAGAAAGCTTCCTCACGTTTCTTCTTGTCATGGTCGCCGGCTTCAGCTATTGCGTAGCACTTGTCGTAGGTCTCGCGGCGCAGTTGCTCGCGCAGCTCGTCGTCGTTTACCTCGTGGCAGTACTCGCGTTTTACGTCAGTGCCGAGTTCCTTAGACAATTCTGTCTGCAGTTCGCACATCGGTTTGATGGCATCCATGGCAGCCTTGAGGGCGCCGATCATATCCTGCTCGGACACTTCCTTCATCTCGCCTTCAACCATCATGATGTTTTCTGCCGAGGCACCAACCATGATGTCCATGTCGGCATCCTTCATCTGCTCGAATGTCGGGTTGATAACATACTGTCCGTTAACACGTGCTACGCGCACTTCAGAGATAGGACACTCAAACGGAATATCTGAACAAGCCAGAGCGGCTGATGCTGCAAATCCTGCCAAAGCGTCGGGCTGGTCAACGCCGTCAGCGCTGAGAAGCATGACGTTCACATAAACCTCTGCGTGGTAGTTAGAAGGAAAAAGCGGACGCAGCACGCGGTCAACAAGACGTGATGTGAGAATCTCGTTGTCGCCGGCCTTGCCTTCGCGCTTGGTGAATCCACCAGGGAAACGTCCGGCAGCGGCATACTGCTCTCTGTAATCTACTTGAAGAGGCATGAAATCTGTTCCGGGAACTGCATCTTTTGCGGCACAAACAGTTGCGAGGAGCACTGTGTTGCCCATTCTGAGCACACATGATCCGTCGGCCTGCTTTGCCACTTTCCCGGTCTCAATGCTGATGGTTCTTCCATCAGGCAATGATACTGTTTTCGTAATTACGTTCATCTAAAATAACATCTAATAAAAATAAATTCGGACAAAGATAATTAAATAATGTCGAATGAGCTACAAATCTGACTTTTTATTATTATTTTTTATGAAAAACATTTTTGCTGTTTCCGGGGTGTTACGTTCCGTTCTGGTGTGTGTGCCGCATCATGTCAGGCAGCATCGGGTTTTCCGGCGGGTGACGGAAGTGTTGTTTCCGCTGTTCTGTAATAGTTGAAGTATAAGTACCATGAGTTTCAATCCTTCACAAAATTGATTAAAATAATATCAAAAAGATTTGTTTTATACATATTTTATTTGTCTTTGCATTTTTTCTCAGTAATGGTCGCATCATTTATTAAATGTGAGGTTCTGAGCATTTATTTATTAAAAATTATAGAGTATGAGAAAACTTTTACTTTCGGCTCTTGTGCTTATCAGCGCTTCGCTGAGTGCGCAGACAAGTTTTAAGAACGGATTGTTCACCTACACGATGACAGGTCCTAACACTGTTGAGGTGTCAGATGCCGACAGCAAGGATGCGTCGGACACACCCGTTTATGATTATGTAATACCGGAAACGGTTGAGAACGAAGGCGTCACATACACCGTTACTGCCATCGGTGAGGACGTGTTCTATTGGAGCGATGTCAAGTCTGTTTCCATTCCGGAGAGTGTGGACTCAATCAAAGGCAGTGCTTTTAATGCAGCCAAAGATCTTACCGAGATAACACTTCCTTCACACTTGAAGTACATCGGCGACTACGCTTTCAGCTCGTCAGGACTGAAAAGCATAACCATTCCTGCCTCGGTTGAGGAGATAGGAAGCAGCGCTTTCTTCACCTGTACATCGCTTGCATCTATCGAACTCGGCTCAGGTCTGAAATCACTCGGATACTCTGCGTTCTACAAATGTGCGTTCACATCTGTTGAACTTCCTGCAGGCATCGAGACAATTCCTTCAGGTCTGTTCTACGGATGCTCCAAACTGGAGACAGTGAAGATAGACGGCAAGGTGAACTATGTAGGCGACCGCGCGTTCCGCGAGTGCTCTTCGCTCAAGTCAATCGACCTTCCGTCAACAGTAACCTACATCGGTGAGGACGCTTTCCTTGAGTGCACCTCGCTCACGACTCTCAAACTTCCGGCTTCGCTCGAGGAAGTAGGTGTGAACTTTGCAGCCAACAGCGGCATCACATCTTTCACCGTTGAGGACGGCAACAAGAACTTCACGGTAGATGGAGGAGTGGTTTACAGCGCAGACAAACTGGTGCTTTACGCCGCACCTACAAAGGGACTTTACGAGCTCACCGTTCCGTCAGGATGTATCGGTATCTACGGCGGTGCATTCTCAGGCAGCGAGATAAAGAGTGTCACTCTGCCCGAAGGATTCCTCGCTGTTGACAACTACGCTTTCTGCGAGTCGGCACTCGAGAACATAAACCTGCCGTCATCCATCGTGATGATAGGCGAGCAGGCTTTCGCAGCCACACAGCTCACCGAGGTAACTCTGCCTGCCCACACCGAGACTCTCTACAGCGCAGCCTTCGCAGCGTGTGAGAAACTTGCCACGGTAACCATTCCTTCAGGACTCAAATTCATGTACAACCGCGCGTTCTATGGCTGTACAGCCCTGAAGACAGTCAACTGCCTCGGCTCAAAAGCTCCTGAGCTTGAGGAGATATACGATGCATACGAGAGCCAGTTCTACGGCGTTGAAGGTGCCACTCTCTATGTTCCGAAAGGATGCACGGCATCTTATGACGATGCAGGTTATGACGATTACTTCGACATTGTAGAGACAGCCAACGGCGTACTCACAGCCGTATCCACCACACCTGCTACCGACAGCACGGTTGAACCGGGTTTGATGTCAATGTCGTTCGATGTAGAGTTCGACGAGCCTGTCACTGTTGTTGAGTCTTCACCTGCCGTAAATCTTTACGATGGTGCACTCGTTGGCGGCACTGAGATCAAGCCGGACGACGCATGGTACACTAATGTTGGCGGTGCAAACGACAACAAGCTCACTGTATGGGGTGCTGATTACGACGGATTCACTTGTTCGTTCAAGGTTGAGAACGACAAAGAATACACCGTTGTCATTCCGGCAGGTGTAGTAAAGAATGCCGCAGGCGACCTCAACGAGCAGATTATCATCAGCTTCAAGTGTGTTGAGCCGACAGCCATCGATGGCGTTGACGCCGACAGCAACGCTACTGTTACCACACGCTACAACATCAACGGTCAGAAGATGGGCGTAGCCGTTAAGGGCATCAACATCGTCAAGATGTCTGACGGTAAGGTTCGCAAGGTGCTTGTAAAATAATGAAACGATGAGTCGTCGTTTGCCATCGTGCAGGCGGCCACATCATAATCTCAAAGGGAGACAGACGTCATGGAACGCATATTCCGGCACCTGTCTCCCTTTTTTCTGTATATGTGTTTTTTGTTAATCGTGTTAAAACCGCGCCGGCTGCGCAACAACGTCAGCATATAATTACTATATTTACGTCATATTGGTCCCACGCATGCGGATGATATGGACCGGGTGGAAATGTAGTTCCTTAATAATAAGACTTATGAGAAAGTTTATGTTGTTGTCGATTGCGCTTGTCAGCACCGCACTGAACGCGCAGACAAGTTTCAGAAGCGGTCTGTTCACCTATAAGGTGACGAGTCCCCGAACGGTTGAGGTGTCGGTTGCCGACGACAAGGACGCGTCGGGCATGCCGGTCCATGATTATGTCATACCGGCCACGGTGAGCCACGAAGGCGCCACATACCGTGTGACGTCGCTTGGCGAGGACCTTTTTTACCACAAGGATCCAAGGACGGTCTCCATTCCTGAGAGCGTCGATTCGATAAAGACCGGAGCATTTCTCTGTGCCGATAATCTCACCTCCATTACTCTTCCTTCCGGGCTGAAGTATATCGGTGGTGCATCTTTCAGTTCTTCCGGACTGAAGAGCATCGTCATACCTTCCTCCGTTGTTGAGATAGGTGAGAACGCGTTTTTCTCCTGCAAGTCTCTTTCTTCTGTCCAGCTTGGAAAGGGACTGAAGAAGATAGGCAGCGCGGCGTTCTTCGGCTGTGCGCTATCTTCTGTCGAGCTTCCCGAAGGCATTGACAGCATACCCGAGGCCCTCTTCCACTGTTGTGCCGCTCTCCGTTCGGTGAAGATGGGTTCCGGCGTCTCTTACATAGGCGACCTTGCATTCCGCGAGTGTCCCTTGCTCACGTCGATAGACATTCCGTCTGGTGTCACCCATATAGGCAACGACGCCTTTCTCGGCTGCACATCGCTCACATGTCTGCGGCTTCCTGCGTTGCTCGAGACACTCGGCACATGCTTCGCTGCATGTAGTGGTATCACGAAGCTCACCGTGGAGGAAGGCAACAGCCACTTCGTCACGGACGGTGGAGCCGTGTATGATGCCGGCAGAAGAGTGCTTTATGCCGTGCCGTCAAAAGGACTTCAGAGCATCACCGTGCCGTCAGGATGTCTCAGAATATGTCGCGGCGCGTTCTGGGGCAGCGACATAAAGAGCGTGACATTGCCCGAAGGAATACAGAAGATTGACGATAAAGCCTTCCTCGGATCGGCACTTGAGAACATCAACCTGCCGGTGTCCATAATATATATAGGCGAGAGTGCTTTCGCCCATACAAGGCTCACCGAGGTGACACTGCCCGAACAGATCGAGCGGCTCAGCGACTCTGCCTTTGCGGAGTGCGCCGTACTTGTCTCCGTCACCATGTCGCAGAGGCTCAAGTACATCTGTCACCGTGCGTTCCTCAGTTGTCCTGCACTTAAAAGGGTGAATTGTCTAAGCACTACGCCACCCGAATTTGAAAGGGTGGAATCAGATCAACTGAAACCCTTCACCCTCGTCGCAGGTGCCACGCTCCGTGTTCCGAAGAACTGTTCGGCGTCTTATCGCGATGCAGGATACGCGGATTTCTTCGACATAAAGGAGATGTAGTTTCCGATATAAAAGATATGTAGTACGATGAATCTGTCGGGACGGTGAGACCGATGGGTACGCTGAGGCTGTTCCTGTTTTCCTGATTGGCGGCTGTATGAAGTGCGGCAGACGTAAGAATGTCTGTTTTACGGAAAATAAGTATTGCTGCGGGGTGCTTCAATGAGAAATAATCATTAACTTTGTCCGGTACGGAAATATCAAAGAATACAAAATCACAGTATTATGAAAGACTTACAACGAACATCCGCGGCATACATCATGGCGGTCATCATATTGCTTGCCGACCTCGTGCCGCTGCCTGTGCTTGCCGCCCATAATATGGGTGCAGACGGTCAGACCATGGCCAATAACCAGTGGCGCGGCCGCCGTGTGGCATTCCTCGGCGACTCCATCACCGACGCCCAACGCGTAGGCACCACCTGCTGCTACTGGGAATATCTGGCCGACATGCTCGGCATCGTGCCGCTGGTGTATGGCATCAACGGTCACCAGATGAGCGACCTTGCCGGTCAGGCGCGCCGTCTGCTCGAGGAACGTGGCGACAGCGTGGACGCAATAATGATATTCGCAGGTACCAACGACTACAACAGCGGTGTGCCCATAGGCGAATGGTACGAGACGGGCGAGCGCGAGACCGTTGTCGGCGGAGGCGGAAAGGCCGTGCGCAAATACCGTACGCCGGTGATGAGCGACGCCACGTTCAAGGGCCGCATAAACATACTGATGGACTTTCTCAAGACCAATTATCCCGATAAGCAGATTATCATGCTCACGCCAATCCACCGTGCCTACGCATGTTTCGGCCCTGACAACATACAGCCCGACGAGCGTTTCGCAAACAGCATCGGCGTGTTCTTCGACGAGTATGTCGAGGCGGTGAAGGAAGCCGCCGGCGTATGGGCCATGCCGGTGATAGACCTCAACAGTCTGAGCGGGCTCTATCCGCTCAACGATTCGCACGCACGCTATTTCAGTAACGACAAGACCGACCGTCTGCATCCTAACGCCGCGGGTCACAAGCGTATGGCTCAGACCATCGCCCGCCAGATGTTGGCGTTGCCGGCCGTGTTCGACTGACGGCCGGTGGTGCTGTTCGTGGCTGTCGCATACCTGTTGCGCCGTATGTGGAAATGCGTGTTGCGGCAGGTGGTGTGGATGCCGTGCCGGTGAGTAACGGGACCTTAGATAATTGCTTATTCTCAATTATGATTCCGCAAAAGTTAAATTATACGTGCTCAAAACTCGAATTTTTCCGGTCGGACAAGGTTTTTGCGCGAAAACAGGCGAAATTTTGAGCATTTGCATAATATGTTGATAGTCAGACGCTTGATATGATATGCCCTGCCGGGACCATCATGGGTGCTTTGCAATAAAGCCTTTATTGCATTGCGAAATGGCCTATTTCAGAGTGTGATAAAGGCCATTTCGGGGTGTGATATGGGGCATTTCGCATTGTGAAATGGGCTCTTTTGCAAGCCAATGGTGTCGCGACCGACTTACGATTGCGCGAATATCATGTTCCGAAAGTCTTTTTTTACGCCTCTTCGTTTTCTATTTTATGTTGTCAGACGGATATTTTTTTCGGAATTTTTTTAACTTAAATCTGTTAAATGTTTATGTGAATCCGGTTCTATGTTTTTGATTGTCCATGGCTTGCGGTTGCGCTTCGCTTTCCGATATATTATAATAGGATGGGATAGGGTTTGGCAATATCAAAATCTGTAAAAACATCGTTTTTCCATTTGCTATTGCGCTCACCTTTCACTATCTCTGAATAAGATAGGATGCGGTTCGGCAATATCAAAATTTGTAAAAACTTCGTTTTTCCATTTGCTATTGCTCTCGCCTTTCACTATCTTTTAATAAGACAGGATGCGGCTCGGCAAAGCCAAAGTTCAAAAAACGATGTTTTTTATTTGTCTTTGCGCTCACCTTTCACTATCTTTGAATAAGATAGGATGCGGTTCGGCAAAGCCAAATTTCAAAAAAACGATGTTTTTTTATTTGTCTTTGCGCTCACCTTTCACTATCTTTGTACTCACATAGTTTTTAAACTGCGTTCACGGAACGCGCTATTCATTTAAATCAGCACTACTAACATAACCCAATAAATATGAAATTCAGACTTATTCTCTTTATCGCACTGGTCCTGAAGGGCATCGTGTGTATGGCCGGTGATTTCGTGCCCGGCCGTGGTGTGAACATTGCCCACTGGCTTTCGCAGTGCTACTACAAGGACATTCCGAAGTCGGAGTTTGTCACTGCCGACGATTTTAAGGAGATAGCCCGACAGGGATTCGACCATGTGCGGCTGCCGATTGACGAAAAAGAATTGTGGAACGCGGACGACACGCGCAACAAGGAGGTGTTCGGCATATTGCACGCAGGCATCAGAAACGCCATAAAGAGCGGACTGAAGGTGGTTGTGGACCTGCATATAGTGCACGCGCACGACTTCAACGCCGGTGCAGAGGGACGCACCAATTCGCTTTGGAGCAGCGAGAAGGACCAAGAACATCTGTGCAGTCTTTGGAAGGACCTGTCGGACGAACTGCATGAATACGGCAACGACGACGTGGCATACGAGATAATGAACGAGCCTGTGGCGCCCGACCATGAGGCGTGGAATAAGCTGGTGGCAAAGGTGTATGGCGTAATCAGAAGCCGCGAGAAGAGCCGGACGATAGTCGTGGGCTCGAACATGTGGCAGCAGACAGCCACGTTTGAGCATCTGCGTGTGCCGGCGGGCGACGACAACATCATGCTGAGCTTCCATTTCTATGAGCCTTATTTCTTCACACATTACAGGGCAGGATGGACCGAACAGAAGGATTTCGGCGGAACGGTGCACTATCCCGGTGAGATAGTCACGGCTGAGGAGCTTGCCGCCATGACCGGCCGCGACAGACAGTTGGCTGAGGGTTGGGTGACGATGTGGGACCGTCAGCGCATCAAGGACAATGTGATGAAGGCGAAGAAGAAGGCCGACGAGCTTGGACTGGGGCTATACTGCGGCGAGTTCGGGGTGTATAGCCGTGTGCCGGAGGCTGACGCCCTGAGGTGGCTCGGCGACCTTACGGGTGTGCTCGACGAGCTGGGCATATCGTGGGCGCTGTGGAACTATAAGGACGGTGGAGGCTTCGGCCTGCGCGACATGCGGACGGGTGAGTGGCATACGCGCTTTGTCGATACTCTGATGCACCGTTGAGGCTGAGGCCGTATGCTCGCGCGCGTTGCGCATATATAATATTAGGTGTCGTCTTCAGGCATCTTTCCATCGTGCGCCGTTCCGGTTTTCCGGAGCGGCGTTGCTGTTTTCCTGCGTCTGACACAGACGTGGCGCGGTCGCCCGGAACGAATCAGTAAAACGGGTATTTATGTCCGTTAAGAAGGTATCGTGGCGTTGTGGTAATAAGAATAAATTTGCAGCGTACAACAAAACATACTGAAAACATGGACATAAAGGCAATAATGACTGCTACGTTACTGGCTGCCGCGTCGGCTGCCGGTGCTCAGACAACTGTTGAAAACGAGATAAATATGGAGAAACTGGAACTTACACAAGAGTGGGACAAGACGTTCCCGAAGAGTGATAAGGTGAGTCATGAGAAGGTGACTTTCTGCAACCGTTACGGCATAACGCTCGCCGCCGATCTGTATAAGCCTGTCGGCGCTGAGGGCAAGCTGCCGGCTGTGGCGGTGAGTGGCCCGTTCGGTGCCGTGAAGGAGCAGGCCTCGGGACTCTATGCGCAGGAACTCGCAGAGCGGGGATTCCTAACCATAGCCTTCGATCCGTCGTTTACGGGTGAGAGCGGCGGCAGTCCGCGCTATGTGGCATCGCCTGACATCAACACCGAAGATTTCTGCGCGGCTATCGATTATCTGTCGGTGCGCAACGATGTCGATACGGCCCGAATCGGTATTCTCGGCATCTGCGGATGGGGCGGCATGGCTCTCAACGCGGCGGCAGTAGACACACGCATAAAGGCTACGGTGGCTTCGACCATGTACGACATGAGCCGTGTGACGGCAAACGGATATTTCGATGCCGACGACAACGCCGAGGCGCGTCATGCTCTCCGTCAGAAGCTCAGTGCGCAGCGCACCGAAGACTACCGCAACGGAACGTATGCGCGTGCCGGTGGAGTGGTTGACCCGCTGCCGGAGAATGCTCCGCAGTTTGTGAAAGACTATTACGCATACTACAAGACCAAGCGCGGCTATCACAAGCGTTCGCTCAACTCCAACGACGGATGGAATACAACGTCGGCGCTCTCGTTCCTCAACATGCCGCTGATGACATACATAGGTGAGATAGGAAGCGCGGTGATGGTGGTTCACGGTGAGAAGGCTCACTCGCGTTATTTCGGTGAGGACGCCTACAAACGTCTTAAAGGTGACAACAAGAAGCTCGTGATAGTGCCGGGAGCAAGCCATACCGACCTGTACGACAACAAGGAAAAGATACCTTTTGACAAGATAGAGGAGTTCTATCGCACATATCTGTGCGAATGAGGACAGCACGACGGCCGGCGGCGCGATTGGATGTGTAGCTGGCCGTATGGCTTCCCATGTGAGGTTAGGACAATTATCTGATATTTAAAATAACGTGATATGAAATATCTTATACAGCTTATCGTCGCTCTTTCGGTTGCCGGAATGGCAAGCGGTTTCGCCGCCTGTTCAGAAGAGGACGCTGCAATACCTGATACAGTGCAGCCGTCGCCGGGCACAGACAACGACACTACGGACGACGGAAACGGCGAGAATGAGGAAACAACAGATACCATTATGAGTAACAGAATAAACATAAGTGTTGGCGGACGGACGTATGCCGCTACGCTTGCCGACAACGATGCGGCGCGTGCCTTTGCGGCTCTGATGCCGCTGACCGTGGATATGAGCGAACTGAACGGCAACGAGAAGTATTATTATCTTGACACTGCGCTGCTGGTGGAAAGCTATCGTCCGGGTACGATACGCACCGGTGACCTGATGCTTTATGGCAGTACGTGTCTGGTGATTTTCTACGAAACGTTCTCTTCCGGATACAGTTACACACGGTTGGGACAGATAGACAACCCTGAAGGCCTGGCTGAGGCGTTGGGCAGCGGAAACGTGCGCGTGACGTTCAGCAGGGCAGAAAGCGGGAAGTGACGGTAGGAGAGAAGACGTCACTACGTTGTGTGAAAGATAAATAACAGGTTGATTCAAAAAAGAGAGACATCCTGAGCGTCGGAAGACGGCTGCGGGATGTCTCTCTTTTTTATGTGTGTTTAAAGTATGTTCTTTTAGTCCTTGTCTCCTTTCTCGGGCGTTTGTTTCTTCTCGGCCTTGGGCTTCAGTATCGCCGCATACTCCTCGGGCGACTTCAACAGACGTATTGCCTCCTTCATCTGTTTGTCGTATCGCAGGCTGTTCTCTATGGCTCCGCGCTGGAAGTAGTAGGCCGTGATGATGTCGGAGGTGAGAATCTCTTTTATCTTCTGCTTGTTATAGTCGAAGTCGAGGTCCTTGGCTATGTTGTGCTTCAGCTTCTTCTCCAGAGCCTCGAACTCGGGTTTGGCGTCGTCGTAGTAGCCTTCGAACTTGGCAAGTTTCACGAGTTCCTCGAGACATTTCTCACTCACGCGGTCGTAAGTGAACTTGCTGTTGATGACACGCTGCTTGAAGTCCTCGTAGTCGGCGTCGCTTATCTCGAACTCTGAAGCCGGAGCTATTGTAGGATGATTCTTTATGTAATCCACAACATAGTTGAACATCTGGTCGGTTGTGTCCGCCTGTTGCAGGTAGAACGCTATGTTCGGCAGCGAGTCGGGCTCTATCTTGATGTCCGGTTCTATGCCTCCTCCGTCACGCACTATTCGTCCGCTGCGTGTGCGGAACTCGTGTGTGAGCGAGTCGGGCACGTGTTCGGTATATCCGCCCTGCGAGTGTTTGTAGTTGATTGCCTGTATGCAGCGGCCGCTCGGGGTGAAATATTTGGCGGTGGTGAGCTTCAGGTTGCCGTTGTAAGGCAGTTGCACGTTAGGCACCTGTACGAGTCCCTTGCCGTAGGTGCGTGTTCCCATTATCACGGCGCGGTCGAGATCCTGGAGCGCTCCGCTCGTTATCTCGCTGGCGCTTGCCGTTGCTTCGTTCACAAGTACGACGATAGGCATTATCGTGTCTATCGGTTCCACGGTGGTCTTATACGTTTGGTTGGAACGCTGCATCTTGCCTTTCATCGAGAGCAGCTCGGTGTTTTTCGGGATGAATATGTTCAGTATAGACAACGCTTCCTGCACAGAGCCGCCGCCGTTGTTGCGCAAGTCTATCACCAGACCCTTCGCTCCCTGCTTCTTCAGGTCGATGAACGCGCGGCGGAAATCCTTTGCGCAGTTCTCGCCGACGTACGAGTTGAGGTCTATATAGCCTATGTCGCCTGCCTGCATACCGTAGTATGGCAGGTCGGGCATCTGAATGGCCTTGCGCTGTATTTTGAAAGTCATGTCCTTATCGGTGGAAGGACGGTGTATCTTCAGCTCGAGAGTGGTGCCTGCGTCGCCGCGCAGATGCTCGCTGACGTATGCGTTGGTCTTGTCGGTCATGTCCTCGCCGTCGATGCTTAGTATTATGTCGCCCTTCTTCAGACCCACTTCTGCCGCCGGCATATTCTCGTAAGGCTCGTTTATCACGACGCGTTTGAGCGTGAAGTTATAGCTGATAATCGAGCCTATGCCGGCATATTTGCCTGTAAGCATCTGCTTGAACTCGGCCGATTTGTCCTCGGGATAATATTCGGTGTAAGGGTCGAGACTGCGCAGCATTGCCTTTATTCCGTTGCCTATGACCTCGTCGGCGTCGAGCGTGTCGACATACATCAGGTCGAGGTTTTTGTATATGGCGTTGAATACTTCCAGATTCTTGGCCACCTTGAAGTTGTGGTCATCGTTTTTCTGGGCAAGAACCGTCGTGGTGGCAAGCAGCATCACGCAGAACAATATGATTTTTCTCATAAGCGGCTTTTATATTAATATAATGTAGTAAGTCTTTATAAAGCTTTGCAAAGGTAATGTAAGTTGCGGGCAGTACAAAATAAAAAGTATTTATTTTTCATAATGTGCCATGGTGAAAAGCCAGATTTTGTGTGGATGTATGGCGGATATGGTATGAAAAACCGGCTTTCTCCGTCATATTGAATCGTTTTTCTCATATCGTGAATACGGTCTGCACAATACTTATGTCCGGTATGATTGATTCTTGCATCCAACCTATATGACCTTTATTTCAGAACGGAAACGATACGAATAACCCCCGAAAATAATTAGAAAATCCTGTCGGCAATAAGATAAATAGCCTCTGGTGTCAACCCTCATATCCGCCAATCGGTACCGAAAATACTGCATTTTTCACTGTAAAATCCTCAAAAACGCACTTTTTTTGAAATAAATTTGAAATTTTTCGCGAAAATGTTTGGTGAAATGAAATAAACGCCGTACCTTTGCATCGCAATTAAGAAAAATGCTTCAATAGCTCAGTTGGTTAGAGCACCTGACTGTTAATCAGGGGGTCGTTGGTTCAAGCCCATCTTGAAGCGCACGAAAGGAACTGCATCAAGCGGTTCCTTTTTTGTTTATGTATATCCCGTAAGCGTCGCGGCTTACGGCTTTCATTGTTCTCCCGATAAATATTGATGAAAAAATAAAGAAGCACATTAATGTATCGCGGAATGTCCAATATGATGGACATTGTCGCGCTTTGTGTGGCTCAATGGTGATTCCGTGAAAATAGATTTTATTCGTGAAGCCACGCTGAATCGGGTGAATCTCCGGCTCAATATAATTCCGGTCGTGGAGAGGTTTGCTCGTGATGCGCTGTGTGATGCCGGAAAACTTTCAGACAGAGTGGAGTGATGTGAATTGTGACGGAATGATTATCGCGCAACAATAAATTTATATCAGATTAATGATAAATTTATATTGCCGTAATGACAAATCATTATTTGCGAAATAAAAAATTGAAAGCGCCGCGATAAAAGATTGTCATTTGCATAATTGTAAATCTGTATTTCCGCAATTACAAATCATTATTTGCGAAATAAAAAATTGAAACCGCCGCGATAAAAGATTGTCATTGGTGTAATGGTAAATCT
>ULWY01065205.1_pt1 | contig 15270 bp, 9 predicted proteins | sample 1960761 | NCBI WGS metagenome assembly ULWY01 (sample SAMEA4835824, study PRJEB28245) | human gut metagenome | biome: gut microbiome; material: fecal sample | place: Denmark | collected 2008
ACCGCGACATTCTTTCCGGCGTAAAACGCTCCGTCGCAGACCGCGCAGAAGGACACGCCATGCCCGACGAGATCGTCCTCGCCGTCAAGTCCCAGCCGCCTGTGGGCGGCTCCCGCGGCGATAACGACAGCACGCGCCTCGCGCTCGCCGTCGTCGGTAACGACAGTCAGATGTCCGTCCTCCGCGCTGCGTCTTACGCCGCTGACAGTCACCGGGTCTATCTCCGCTCCGAGCGCCAACGCCTGCTCGACCATGCGGTCGGCAAGCTCCACACCGGATATTTCGTTAAATCCCGGATAATTTTCTATCTTCGGCGAATATGTCATCTGACCGCCGAAGGTGGACCTTTCAAGCACCAGCACGGTCTTTCCCGCCCGGCGCGCATAAATGGCAGCGGTAAGTCCGGCAGGACCTGCGCCGACCACGATCATATCGTACATTTTTTGATCATTCCTTTCCTGCATCTGTGGCGTTTTCCGTTTACACGACCGAAAACGCCACAAGCGAGACCCGAAAACGGCTCACCGTCAGATCCGCATCTTTTATGTCCTCGGGCATTATCCCCTGTCAATATCTGCGGGGCTGTCTCACCGCATCGGGACAGCCCCGCATTTATTTTTTGTTTGGTTATGCCTTTTTATTCGCTATGAACTGCTTTACGCCGGTAAAGTCGGAGAAGGTGACGGCTTTCCCGTTTGTCTCTACGACGAGCGTGGGCGCCTGGCTTATGCCGTGCTCCTTGGCGAATTCGGGTGAATCCTCATGGTACACTCTGTCAAACACAATGCCCTCTTTTTCAAGCAGGCTTGCCGCTATTTTGCACTTCGGGCAGGTCTTTGTGGCAAACAGAACGATCCTCTCGGCGTCCGATACGTGGGCGTCCGCCTCCGGCGCTTTTTCGCAGCAGGCGCACTCGTGCGCCTTTATTCCGTGCGCGGCTCCCGCTTCGAACTTCTTCATCGAATCGGCAACATTGTATTCAAGCCGCTCGGAATATTCCTGCGCCTTGCCGTTGTTCCAGTTCTGCACCGGGCGGTAATAGCCGGTTATGCGGCTGTAGACCTCGGTCTTTTTGCCGCACTTGGGGCAGGTGAAATGCTCGCCGGAAATATATCCGTGGTCTGCGCAGACAGAGTATGTGGGCGAGATGGTGTAATAGGGCAGGCGATAGTTCTCCGCGATCTTGCGCACAAGATTTGCGGCGGCGCGCCAATCGGGCAGCTTTTCACCGAGGAAGGTATGGAATACCGTACCCGAGGTGTAAAGCGTCTGAAGCTCGTCCTGAATGTCAAGCGCGGTAAATACATCGTCTGTAAAGCTGACGGGCAGGTGGCTCGAGTTGGTGTAGTAAGGCGTATCGCCCTGGGACGCGGTGATGATGTCGGGATATCTCTCCCTGTCGTGCTTGGCAAGACGGTAGGAGGTGGACTCGGCAGGCGTCGCCTCAAGGTTGTAAAGGTCGCCGTACTTTTCCTGATAGTCGGAAAGGCGCTCGCGCATATGATTGAGCACAGCCTTGGTGAATTCCTGCGCCCTCTCATCGGTAAGGTCGCAACGGAGCCAACGGGCGTTGAGGCAAGCCTCGTTCATGCCCACAAGACCTATCGTGGAGAAGTGATTGTCGAATGTTCCGAGGTAACGCTTGGTGTAGGGGTACAGTCCCTCGTCAAGCAGTTTGGAGATGACCGTGCGCTTGATCTTGAGCGAGCGCGCCGCGATGTCCATCATGTGGTCAAGGCGATGGTAGAAGTCGCTCTCGTTCTCGGAAAGGTAGCCGATACGCGGCATATTGATGGTAACAACGCCGACCGAGCCGGTGCTCTCACCCGAGCCGAAGAAGCCGCCGGACTTTTTGCGCAGCTCGCGCAGGTCAAGACGCAGACGGCAGCACATGGAACGCACGTCGGACGGCTCCATATCGCTGTTGATATAGTTTGAGAAGTACGGCGTGCCGTATTTTGCCGTCATCTCAAAGAGCAGACGGTTATTTTCGGTCTCCGACCAGTCAAAATCACGGGTTATCGAATAAGTGGGGATGGGGTACTGGAAGCCGCGACCGTTGGCATCGCCCTCGATCATGACCTCGATGAACGCCTTGTTCACCATGTCCATCTCACGCTTGCACTCACCGTAGGTAAAGGGCATTTCCTTACCGCCGATGATAGCGGGGCGGTCGGCGAGGTCGGCGGGAACGGTCCAGTCAAGAGTTATATTTGAGAAGGGCGCCTGAGTCCCCCAACGTGAAGGAGTGTTCACGCCGTAAATAAAGGATTCAACGCACTTTTTCACCTGCTCGTAGCTGAGGTTGTCCGCCTTTACAAAGGGAGCAAGGTATGTATCGAAGGAGGAGAACGCCTGAGCGCCCGCCCATTCATTCTGCATGATGCCGAGGAAGTTGACCATCTGGTTGCAGAGCGATGCGAGATGCTTTGCGGGAGCCGAGGTGATCTTACCGGGAATACCGCCGAGTCCCTCCTCGATAAGCTGACGCAGCGACCATCCGGCGCAGTAGCCGGTGAGCATTGAAAGATCGTGCAGATGCAGGTCCGCCTTTGTATGCGCCTCGGCTATCTCGTTGTCATAGACCTCGGAGAGCCAGTAATTTGCTGTGATGGCGCCCGAGTTTGAAAGGATAAGTCCGCCGACCGAATAGGTAACGGTCGAATTCTCCTTGACGCGCCAGTCGGTAGCCTTGACATAGGAGTCAACGAGCTTTTTGTAGTCAAGCATGGTGGACTTCATATTGCGGAGCTTTTCGCGCTGACGGCGGTAAAGGATGTACGCCTTTGCAACATCCTCGTAGCCAGCCTGAGCCAGGACCGACTCAACGCTGTCCTGAATGTCCTCTACCGACACAAGATCGTTTTTCACCTTCGGCTCGAAGGCTGCTGTTACCTTAAGGGCAATGAAATCAATTATACTAGGATTATACTGACGCTCGCAGGCGTCAAATGCAAGTGTTATCGCGGTGCTTATCTTTGAAAGATCGAAATCAACGGTCTTTCCGTCTCTTTTTAGTACACGGTACATTTTTTTGGTTTCCTTTCTGAAGTCATACGCCGCGCCCCTGCCGTCATTGCGGCGGCTACCGCGCGCCTTAAAAGTATAACACAATATATTGTGTTTGTCAATAAAGAAACGCCCAATATATTGTGAGAAAATCAATTTCGGCAGTGTGTATAAAAATGCGCCTTTACATTTGTGTAGTTTTTACACAACCATCGAGGACGACCGCCGCGGTCATATTTCCGGCTCGACCGGCATTATTACATCACAGTGCCAGCCGCCCTTGTACGCCACATATTCTCCCTCATGGCAATATACGGGCATATTGTCCTGCGCCCATACCGGGACCACCGGACGCCACAATTTCATCCCCCTGCGCGCCGTATAAACGGTGTATTCAAACCTGTACGTTTTTCCGCGGTCGCGCGAAGCATAACGCTCAAGCACCCATACGTCGTCATTGCAACGTCGTATGAGATAAACGGCATCGCTGTCGGTGAACGCGGGCGTGTCGCGGCGGAAGGCGGGCGCTCCGACGCCCCAGTAAAACTCCATGCCGCCCACATATGTTTCCGAACCGTCGTGCACAGGCGCGCCGTCGGAGTCGAAGTCGGCGAGAAACGCGCCGCTCGGCGCAATGACCTCCGACACACGCCACGCGCCGCCGCGCCATGTGGCTACTCTGTAATCGGCTGAGGTGCTGCCGGGATATTCGAATGTGGCAAACGCGATACGCGCGGGAACGGTGGGAGCGACCGAAAGGAGCCGCACCGTTTTACCCTCCGGCGCCGAATATGCCACGTCAAGCGCCGATGCGTCAAGCAGCCCGTTGTCCTCAAAAAGCCCGACGCCGAGCGGCGTGCCGTCCATACGGCAGAAAACACCGTCCTGCGTTATCACGCCGGTACGTATCGTGTGATCGGCGGACTTTACGGGATGCCCGTAAAGCGCAAACACATAGCTCTCGCTCACGGTGTCGCTCCGCGCGGTGAGACGGCGGCGGATATCGGCGTAATAAAGCCCGCCGGCATCTGAGCGTATGAAGGTGCGCGGCGCGGAAAACGTTTCACCGCCATCGCGCGAGGCGCGGAACTGCCATGTAACGCGGTCCACACGGCAGAAGAGCCACACCTCGCCGCGCGCGGCATTGTAAAACATCTGTGCATATGTCACGCTGCCGTCAAAATCGAGCGTCCGCTCCGGCGCAAAGGAATACACATCGTACGGACGCGTGCTTATCCTCATCGAAAGTCCGTGCGCGGCATGTCCCGCGTAGGCTACGATCATGCGTCCGTCCGGCAGGATGCAGAGAGAGGGCGCATTGTGCTCGTCGGAATAATCGTGATTGAGCCGCGAAAGGCAAAAATCGCGGTCGGGCTCGCGCGGCGCGCGGCAGTCGGTCTCGCGTATATGTATCTCGCCCGTATCGGTCGTATAGACGATATAGGTCATACCATTATCGCCAACGATCGCTTTTTCGCGTATCCACCAGTCGGTGTTGGCGCGTTTTATCCTTTTTATCACTGTTGCATCGGTATTCCATCTCATTTTCGGCATTCGACCTCACATATAATATATAATAAGTATACCACCAAAACGCCGCGCGGTCAATTGCAAATTTCTTTTTTGCAAAATGACGGTAAAAGTATTGATTTATCATCCGCAATATAGTATAATTGTCCCGAGGGCAGGAATGACCGGATAGCTCCCGGCGCCATTTTGCCCCGATATTATATCTCTGAAAGCACATACGATCACGGAGGAATACCACAATGAAAAAAATCATCTGCATGCTCCTTGCCGCAATTATGCTCGCGTTCTCGTTGGCATCATGTGCCAAAGATCCCGGCGGACAGACGCCCGACGGCACAACGACCGCCGCGCCGGACGCCCCCGACACGACCGCACCGGAAAGCGAGTCGGTCACCAACGGACTGCCGCCCGAGCTTTTGTACAAGGGCGAGACGGTGGCTTTTGTCAGCCGCGACGCCGATTTTGTACGCGATGAGGTGTCGGTAGACGAAGAGGACGGCGACGTGATACACACAGCCATCACACGGCGCAACAGCCTTATGGAAGACCGCTTCGGCATAACGCTGACGAACGATAAAATATCGGGCGACCAGTATGCCGTCCGCAATGCCGTAAAGCAGTCGTTTGAGGCAGGACTTCACACATACGACATAATAGCCAACAGCTGCTACTCGACCATAATCCACACCGGCGACGGCTATTTTTACAATCTTAAAAAGCTCACTCACCTCGACCTTACCGCGCCCTACTGGTCGCAGGGCTTCAACAGCGCGGCATCGATCGGCGCCGGTCAGTATATGTGCACCGGAGCCGCCTCCCTTGCGCTTTATCGCCTCATGTTCGTGACATTTTTCAACCGCGATCTTATGAACACGCTCGGCGAGGAATCACTGTTTGACGTTGTGAACGCAGGCAAGTGGACGATCGATTATCAGATCCGCCTTGGCAAGCAGTATTACAGCGACAACGATGCAAGCACCACTATAAGTTCCGGCGACACCGTGGGACTTATCTCCTCAACAGTCTCCTACATCGACCCCTACTGGTCGAGCTGCAAAAACCCGATACTCGTAAAGGACGCCGACAACTGGCTTGAGTACGCCGTTGATGTTGACCGTCTCTCCACCACCATGAGAAAGGTCATAGAGCTGTTCTACGACGCAAACTCCTACATAGTCACCTCCGGCGGCGACAGCGCGCGCCAGAACGAAATAAGCAGCATGTTTGCCGAGGGCCATGCACTTACCGCCACACTGCGTCTTTGCGCCGCAGAGACGGAATTCTTGCGCGACATGACCGATAAATACGGCGTTATCCCCTGCCCCAAGCTCGACGAGGAGCAGACCGAGTATCAGACCTTCCTGCACGACCAGTTCACCGCATTTGCGATCGCGCGTCCCGTGACCGACGAGCGCGCGGAAATGCTGGGAGCGGTACTGGAATACATGGCGTGGAGCAGCTACACGACTGTCGTTCCGGTATATTACAACGTCGCGCTTAAATCCAAATACATGCAGGACAGCGCATCGTGGGATATGCTCGACAAGATCTACAACGGCATTTATATCGATGCCGGTGTGCTTTACACAAAGATACTCAGCTCGGTGCATCAGGTGCCGCGCACCATAGTTACCAGCAAGACCGATACTACGGCATCTAAGTTCAAAACCCTCAAAACGGCGGTGAATATGAACCTTTCAAAATTCCACGAGTCGGTAAAGAAGCTCCAGGAATCCGGTAACTGATCCGAATAAAATAACTCCGCCCGAGCCGCGCGTTGCGCGGCTCGGGCGGAGCCTTTTTAGGTCAGCATAAAACGGTGAGACGGGCTCAGCCCTTCATATCCTCGTTTACCTTTGCCAGCGATTTGGGAACGATACCCGCAATGCGCTTGATGGCGGACACGACTCCGCTCGAATTGCGGTTTATCTCGCTCTGTATCGTGGAGCGGACAGTAACGTTCGAAATGTGAATATTGTAGGAAAGGCTGTCAAACACGATGCCGAGCATCTTTACGGTCTCGGGGTCGCGCGCGATCTTGCCCACAAGGGTTATATCGTAGTACGCGGGAACGACCGTGTCGTGAGACGCCGCCATGTATGCGTCAAGCAGGAAGCCGGTGCGCTCGGGATCGGCGGTGTTGGACGGTATGCAGTACATGAACGGATTTATCATTACCGAATAGTAGCGCTCCTGCGCTTCGTCATACTTGGGAGGCGGAACTATACCGTAGTTTATGCTCGATTCGCGGAAATAGCGCGTATTTGCAAGGCATTAGCTGTAAAAGAGCGTTCTGCCCTCAACCAGAAGCTGCTCAAGCACGCGCGTGCCCATACCGCGGCAGTAGGGCTTCATGGCGTCGCTCTTTGAATCGAAGGTAAAGCCGGGATCATGCATTATCTTGCGTATCTTATCCGAAACGACGGTAAGCTTATCGTAGTTCATATCGAAAATCAGCTCGTCGTCGGCATTTTTGGTGATGTACTTTATGCCGCAGCCGGAAAGAAGCATATCGCTTATAACATCGTTGTATGAGCCGAAGCCGTATGTATCCTCATCGGTGTACTTGCTGTCAGCGCCGTAGTCGATCTTTGCCGCCTCGCCAAGCTCGATGAACTTGTCGATAGTCCACTTGCCGCTGTCAACAAGGTCATATGGGCTTTCAAGTGACAGCGAGTTCAGCATATCCTTATTGAAGGCAAGGCAACGGATGCTGTCAAAGCGGGTGATATCGAAGGAGCCGGTGCAGAAATACAGCTTGCCGCATACAGAGAGGTCGTTTACGGCGTTGTGATCCCACCACGGGTTGGAGAGATCGACGCTGTCAAGAGCGTTGTAGTCGTAAAACAGGTGACGCTGTGCCATGGGATAGACGTTCATGAGCGTTATCATGGCAACGTCAAAGTAAAGGCTGTCGGTGCTTATGGCTTTGTCGGCTGAATTCTTGCTGTTCGGGTCGGATATTTCGGTGAGCGTAACGCCGTATTTTTCCGCTACGCGCGCCGCGCGGCGGGTGATGGCGTAGCTTATCGGGTCGCCGTCCAGCTCCTCGCTGACCACGGAATTGCGTGTGAACCAGCTTGCCACACAGCCGTTGAGAATGCAGAACTCGGAGCCACGGTATGAGTCGTTGTCGCCGAGGTGTGCAAACGGATCGAAGCTCGTCGTCACATCCGCCGTATCGGTAGCGGCTGACGGCGTGGTGACCGTCTGGTCGCCGTCGTTTTTGTCGGCACAGCCGACAAACGAAAGAAGCAGCGCCGCGGCAAGCATAAACGCCGCAAATGCGCCCATGAGATGATTTTTCCTCATTGTTCCCTCCTTGGGATCGGATATTTTTTACGATTATATTTTATCACATTCCCCGCTCAAATGCAAGAAAAAAAGCTCATTTGCCGGCTTTTTTCCTCACCTCTTGACATCCGGGCTCAAATGAATTAAAATAATAGCATCATATAAGGCGCACGGCGCCGAGGCTACGGAGAAAAATGATATGAAGATCAAAAAACAAGCTCATATGAGCGGTCTTGCCGCAAGGCTCGCGGCATTTGCCGCGGCTGTGATAATGCTTATGACCGTTCTGCCCGCCTGCCGCAAAGACAGCGGCGGGGGAGACGAAAGCTCGACTATCCCCGAAGAGACAAAGCCGGCAAGGATATGTGCCGACGGTGCATCCGAGTATGAGATCATCCGTCCGGACAGAAATTACGACGGCGAGCTAAAGGAAGCCGTGCAGACCCTGCGCAAGGCGCTGAATGACTATGCCGGCGTTGACATGAAGGTCTCCGAGGACTGGGTGCGAGACACCGCCGAGCTACCCGCCGAGGCGTGTGAGATCCTTGTGGGAGCCACGAACCGCGCCGAGAGCGTTGAGGCGCTTGCGGGACTCAAAACAAACGATTACCGCGTAAAGTACTGCGCCGCAAGCCGCCGCATAGTGATAATCGGGGGTAGCGACACCGCTACCGCCGCCGCAGTGGAATATTTTATCGACAACTTTGTAAAGGGCGGTGACGGACTGGTGGAGCTTCCGCAGGAGCTTGACTATACATTCAATGAAAAATACGAGGTCGAAAAGTTCTCGCTGAACGGGCACGACATATCCGAATTTGAGATCGTTATCCCCAACGCGGCGAACCGCGACGAAAAGTATGCGGCACAGCTCATCGGCGATGCCCTGGCGCTAAAGACCGGCACAAGACCCGCCACCGTGACCGTAGCAAAGGCGTCCGGCACTCCGTCCATACGAATAGGCAGAGCCGCCGAAGCCGTGTCATTGGCTGCGGGTGAGATGTGCGTAGGCAGCGCCCCCGGCGCTCCCGCCACGTTGCTCGTCGGCGGAAACGGCGGATACGCCGTTGCGGCGGCGCGCAGCTTCATTAAAAAATACATAGCCCCGGCATCCGGCGACACCGTGACAGAGACAGCCGAGGCTGTCCCCGCCGCGTTTGAACGCGCCGTCTATCCCGCGGACGAAGCGGGGATCGTCGGCGGCACGCGCGTAGCGCTTGCCGATCAGAAGAACGCCGCCTGCGTTGTTGTTGACATTGCCGACGGCGACAACGCCAAGCCGCTGTGGACATTCGCGCCGCTTTCAAGCAAGGGCTTTACCGTTTCCAAATTCGGCAACAGGATAGACGAGTGCCGTCTGCGTTACAGCGAGGTGCTCGGTAAATACGTTATCTGCGTGACATCCTCCTCCGGCTTTGTCGGCGTCGGTGAATATCCGTCGGGAAACCGCGTTTTTGACGTGGTACTTCCCGGCTACGGTCCGCACTCGATAGAATACCTCCCGAGCGGAGCCGTGGCTGTCGCCTGCTCCGGCAACGGCAACGAATCAAAAGCGATGATACGCTTTTATGCCGCCAACGAAAAAGGCGCTGTGATGCTCAAATGCCAGTCGGTTATGCTTGAGGGCGCTCACGGCATCATCTGGGATGACGTAAGAGAACTTTTATGGGCTGTCGGCACAAAGGATATCGTTGCGTTTGAGGTCAGCGGCGAGCTGACAGACGCCACGCTTTCCGCCGTTACCGTATACAGCGCGACCCTTCCCCAGAATGGCGGTCATGATATTGCGGCGTTTTACGGCGACCCGGACCGCGTATGGATAGGCGGCGGAAATATCGTTATATTCAACAAGTCAACAGGCACGTTCGCGGATGCCCCCGGCAGCGTCAGCTCCGGAAGCACAAAATGCATAGGCAATCTTGACGACGGCAGGATAATACGCACCGTTGCCACAAATGTTTACGCCGCGCACGATACCGATCGCTACCTTTTGTTCGACGCGAACGGACAGCAGATATCCGAGACGGTGTTCACATCGCGGGCGTTCTACAAGGCGCGGCTGTTCGACCCGCGCTATACGGGATAAAATGAATATCGAAGGTCTTAACAAGGTAACACTGCTCGACTACCCCGGGCACGTGGCGTGCACGGTATTTACCGGAGGGTGCGACCTGCGCTGTCCGTTTTGCCACAACTCACAGCTCGTGCTGCATCCGAATTTCTCGCCGATCGACGAAGAAGAGATATTCCGTCTGCTGCGCCGTCGGCGCGGAGTGCTTGACGGCGTGGCGATAACCGGCGGCGAGCCGCTGCTTCAGCCCGATATCGGAGATTTCATCTCGCGCGTCCGCGAGCTGGGCTACGCCGTCAAGTTGGACACCAACGGCACCCATCCCGCCCGGCTCGCCGCTCTGCTCCGCTCAGGAGCTGTGGATTATGTGGCAATGGATATTAAAAATTCGCCCGAGCGCTACCCCGAAACGGTGGGCATTCCGGACTTTGACACTTCGGCTGTGACCGAAAGCATCGGGATCATAATGTCGGAGGCGCCGGACTACGAGTTCCGCACCACCGTTGTGGCTGAATTTCATGACGTCAACAGCTTTATCGGCATCGGCGGAATGATTTCGGGCGCCCGCAGATACTTTTTGCAGGGCTTCCGCGATTCAGGGGCGCTGATTCGCCCCGGACTTCACGCCGCGAGCGCCGAGGAGATGGAGCGCTATGCCGAGGCGGTAAAGCCGTTCGTGGAGCATGCAGAACTGCGGGGAATATAGCAATAGTCCGGTATAGCAATAAACACGGGAGAATGATGCCCTTTACGGCATCATTCTCCCGTGTTTATTGCTCCGGCGGTGGTATTCCCGGTCATTTCTTTATCATCTGCTCCCGCGCACGCGCCGGAGTGACCCCGCGATGGTATTTATAATATTTTGCAAGCTGATTTTCGCTTGCGAAATCAGCCATCGATGCAATCTCCGCCTCCGTATACCGGCGGTCTGCTATGAGCGAGTCGATAAATGCAAGCCTTTTCTCGCTTATGAACGCCTTGAGACTCACGCCGTACTCGGCTGCAAACAATCTTGAAAGATGCTCCGCGCTGTACCCGAAGCGATGCGCGGTATCGGACACCGTAAGCGCACGCGAGCAGTTGCGTATCACCCATCCGCGCACCGACTCGCTCACCGACGAGCTGGAAAAAATCTGATTTTCGCATTGAGTTCTTATATCGCAAAAAAGGACCTGCACGAGGTTTGAAAGCAAGCCGCGGGGTATCTCGGGCATCGAGTTGTAGTGGTCCATCATTTCAAAAAGCATGCGCGGACGAGTGAGGTCGCTCAGCTTTGCGTGTTTGGGAATATCCGACGGCACGTCCCCGTCAAAAAGCACGTAGTAAAATTCAACAGGTCCGACTGACGGCTTGTAGCCGCCCGAGGGTACATTCTGCTGTAAAAACAGGAATTCGCCCTCTTTTACATCGTATTTTCGGTCATTTTCGTAAATATGAAGCGTACCGCTGTACGCAACTATAAGGTCACTCCGCGAGTGGTTCTGGCGGCGGCGGTGCTGCCACCCCGCATTGCTGTGCGCTACCCTCCCGGAGAGATAATATCGGTTTTCGAGATAATCGGTCATGACGCCCTCCGTGCAGTGTGTTTCTCCACGGGGATATTTTATCATATTTTCTCCCCGTTTGCAATAGGCGGCACGGCTTTTGTATCTGTTTTTTGCGTTTTTTTATCTGATATTTTCCTTGACATGCCGCCGACCAAATGGTACAATTAAATTATGAAAAGAATATGCATTATCGCAGCGCTCATGCTGCTCATAACGGCATTTGCCGCCTGCTCTCCCGATGCCCCGGTCGGGGATGAAAAACTTATGACCGTTGTCGGCAACGGGGAAAGCGACTGGAGGATAATCATTCCGAAAAGCGCGACGCTTGACGAAAAGAAAGCCGCCGAGCTTATCCGCGATGCAATATCCGCCGCGTCCGGCGTCACTCTTGAGATCGGCGACGATTATGTAAACGAGCGACGCGGGATACTGCCCGGCGAGCATGAAATACTCATAGGCGACACGGCACGCGACGAGAGCCGCGCCGTCAGCCGCCGTCTCAGGACCGGCGACCGCGCGGTCACGGTATCCGGCGGAAAGTTGATCGTGCTCGGCGGCAGTTCCGGGCTGACGCTTACCGCCGCCGACGAGCTTGCGGGATCCGTGACCGCCGGAAAGGACGGCACAGTCGCGATAACCGCCTCACAGTGCCGCACGGTGGACGGCGAATACAGCATCTCCGGCGTGACAGTGGACGGGATCGATCTGCGCGATCTCACCCTTGTTTACCCCGTGGGAAATACCGACATAAAGTCTATCGTTATCGCCTTCAGCGATCACTTCCGCGAAACGGCGGGAATGCGCCTTGCCATGCAGTCGGACAGGAGTACCGGTGAAGGCAGAAGGCTCATATTTACCGCATCCAACGGCGAAGGAGCGTCAACGGTCATATCCGCCGACGGCGACGACATCCGCATTTCAGGCGACAATATAAATGCGCTGCGCTATGCCGTGGATCACCTTACCGACACCGTGTTTTCAGCCGATGCAACGCATGGCGGTGCGATCGACGCAAAGCTCTGCGGCATGAATATAGTTGACGAAATGCCGCGTGTATCGGTAATGAGCTTCAACATTCTCTGCGATCTCCCCGACATATCGCGCGTTGACAAAATAGTATCCGTCGTGCGCAGCCGCATGCCGGACAGCATAGGCTTTCAGGAAGTCACCGAGCAGCTGCTTTATCTGCTTGAGAAGCGTCTGGGCGACGAGTACGACTGGGTCGGCGAGATGAACGATGATTCCGGTCAGCGTTGGCGCAACGCGATATTCTACCGCCGTTCAACGCTTGAGCTGGTCTCCACCGAAACGCGCTGGCTTTCCGCCACGCCCTCGCGCCGCTCCAAATTCCCTGAATCCGGTCAGTTCCGCATCGCAACAACGGCATATTACCGTTGCCGCGGCAGCGGGATAGCGTGGGCGCACGTAAATACGCATCTTTCTTATGAGGACGCGGCGCGCGTGCCTCAGATAAAGGCGCTTTTCCGCACGCTCGACCGAATCGAAGTTCCCTTTGCGCTCACCGGAGACTTCAACATCGAGTCGGATTCCCGCTATTATCCCATGCTGCTTGAGGGCAATATAAGCGACTCAAAATATCTTACCGCCGACCGCGACGACAAAAGCACCTATGCGGTAAGCGTTATCGACTACTGCTTCCTCTCCAAGGGAGATTTCAATGTCTACCGCTACCGTGTTGACAAGGAGATAGAGGCATCGGACCACTACCCTGTTTATGTTGAGCTTTCATTCCTTCACAATAAAAAATAAAAAGGAGAAAACACAATGAAAAGAGTTCTTTCGTTCATCCTCGTTTTTACCATGCTGATATCCGCTGTCTTCGTTCTGGCAGCATGTCACAATGACGTTCCCGACGATACGCCCGGCAGCACAACAGCCGGCACGGTCGCGGAAACCACCGAATCCCCCTATGACGAAAACGGACTTATCAAGGACAGCCTTGACAAGGACCTCAACTTTGGCGGCGAGACCGTCCGTGTGCTCGGCTGGGAGACCTCAAACGATGAATTTTTCGTCGAGGAGCTTACCGAAAATAAGGTCAGCGATGCGCTTTACTTCCGCAATCAGAATGTTGAGCAGCGCCTCGGCATTAAATTCCGCTTTGACCTCATCAAGGGTGACAACCCCAACATGAACTTCTTTGTCTCACAGGCAGAGGCGACTGTCGGTTCCGGCTCCTGCGATTACGACATTATCGGCTGTTACAGCATGTGCTCCGGCGTTCTTGCCCAGCGCGGACTGCTTACCGACCTCTACACCGTCGATCATCTTGACATGAGCAAACCATGGTGGCCCGAGTCCTTCATCCGCTCCTCCGAGATAAACGGCAGCCTTTACTTTGCCACCGGCGATATATCCAACGCATTCCTTTACAACCTCTATTTTATGGTCGTCAATATGGGCAGGCTCAAGGAACTGGGTCTTGAGGACCCCCGCGCACTCGCCGAGAACGACAAGTGGACTCTTGACGTTATGATGCAGATGTGCAGCAAGGCATATGAGGACACCAACAGCTCGCTCAAGCCCGATTTCGGCGACAAGTTCGGTCTTGTCATTTCCGGTCAGGTTTATATCGATCCCTTCCTTTCCGCCTCCGGCGTGCAGATGACCCGCTTTGACAACAACGGCAACATCGTGCTCAACGATGAATTTACCGGCGAGCGCATGGTCAACATCGTGACCAAACTCGGTAACTGGATAAACGGCAACCAGGAGATCACATACGATCCCAACAACGGCTACAATACCATCAAATCCGGCAACACCCTGTTCGGCACCTGCGCCGGCAGCACGGTAATGAGCTTCCGTGATGTTGACTGGGTATACGGCATATGCCCCTACCCTGCGATCGACAGTGAATCCGGCGGATGCCACTCGACAGTCGGCTTCCCCTACACCAACTTCTGCATTCCCGCCGCCGCGCCCAACAAGTCAATGTCCGGCGCCGCGCTTGAAGCGCTCGCATCCGAGAGCTACCGCCGTACTTCTCCGACCCTGTTTGAGGTGGTCTTCAAGAGCGTGTACTCAAACGATCCGCTCGATGCAAAGATGTTCGACCTTATCAAGTCCAACGTTTATGTTGACATGGCGCGCCTTTACAGCGGCAACTTCAACTGGTCCAACAGCGCCGTTGCGCTCTTCCGCAACTGTGTTATAAACAATGAGCAGTCGTGGGCGACCAAGGTCGAATCCAACAGAAAATACATCAACGGCGTATTTTCTACGATATCCGCCGCCTTCCAGAAGTAAGGCGCGAGCGCACGGCGCTCTCCCACCGATGACATAAACATCATTCGCTTATATCCACCCTCCATTATAGATCAACTCCAAAAGATCAAAAAAACTCCCCCTGAGGTCACGCAAGCGGCGTGTCCGACGGGGGAGTTTTTTTATCTATCGATCTTTATTTATCTGCAAAGTCCGAGCGAGATATCGTAAAGTCTCTTTATATCAGCCTCGCGCTTGGCGCAGATGGCTTTCATGGCGTCGATCTCCTCGGCGCTGAAGCCGTCAAGCTGACCGTCCTTCAGCTTCTTCTTATACATCTTGTCGGTCGTAAGTGCAAAGCGGATGTCGGTGCTGACTATCTTGCCGTCGATCTCGGCAACGATGGCGTCGCTCTTGCCGTCAAGCAGCAGATCGACCGCAAATACGCCCATCTCGGTAGCGGTCAGGCGGTCACGCAGTGTAGGATTGCCGCCGCGCACGATGTGTGCCAGACGTGCGAATTTTGTCTCAACGCCCGTCTCGGCGCCGATCTTCTTTGCCAGGACCTCGCTGTACGGCTTGCCGTCGGCAGTG
>ULWY01043318.1_pt1 | contig 15255 bp, 8 predicted proteins | sample 1960761 | NCBI WGS metagenome assembly ULWY01 (sample SAMEA4835824, study PRJEB28245) | human gut metagenome | biome: gut microbiome; material: fecal sample | place: Denmark | collected 2008
AAACCGATAAACAGCTCGCAAAATGTTATTGCCAATATAATAAGGTAGGCTTTTACGTAGCCGACCGCGGTCCTTCCCGCACGGCGGCGCAGCTCGGGCAGATGCCGGCGCACGCCGTGGGGAGCCATCCCCGCAAGCGCCGCAAGTATGCGGCGGCGGTCGAGCGCAAAGTAAAATCCCGATATCACAGCCACCGCGAGCGAGAGAAGGATCGAGGGGAATGCTTTTATCACCGACGCGGCGAGCGCCGGGATCTCGGCGGTCAGCTTTGTGAGCATGTTTCCTATCGCACTGCCGAGGGCGGTGTCAAGTCCGTCAAAAAAGCCGGCAAGCTCCTCGGATTCACGCAGGTGGCGCAGGAGCGGAATGCGCTCGCCCGCATCGGTGATGAATCCCGCGGCATTGCTTATCATGCCGCTCACCTCGTCCGGGTTTGTCTCGCCGAGGCGGACGAGAAGCGCACCGATCTCGTAAACGGCGCGGTTCACAGCCAGCGCGGTGAGTATGAATATCAGTGCAAGTATCAGCAAAACAGCCACCGAAATGCAAATGCGCTCGGGGATGTGCAGCTTTTTTGCCGCACGCGCGGCAGGCGGGACAGCCGCCGACGCGACGAGCCACGCAAACAGAAACGGGAGAGCCAGGCGCAGCACGTACTTTCCCGCAAAATAGATCGCCGCCAGCGCGCATATAAGACAAAACAGCTTCGCCGCGATGCCTTGCCAGTCCGTGCCCGTGTCGCGTATGTTGTTTCCGGTATTCATTTGTTTTCTTCCTTTAATAATGTATTGCCCGCCGCAGGCGGGATCATTTGGTATATTTGATTTTATTGCGCGGTGTGCCCGACGTATTCAGCGTCCGGGCGTTTTTTGCGTTTCGGACCGCATCAATGCCGTGTTTTTTTCGGTCGCACTCGCCGCAAGGAATATTTCGGAACGGCGAAACCGGAGTTTTAACTTTATAACTGACTTTATACGCCGCGATGAGTGCGGGTGTCTTTGGAAATATTCCGTTTCCGCCGTGCGGAATGCGGCTGACGAGGCCGCAAGGAATATTTCGGAACGGCGAAACCGAATTTTCGGCTTTCTTTTTTATATTATACGCCGTTCGAAAAATATTTTTTTAATTTTTTCGCATAATCACTTGACAGGACTTGATTTGAATGATATAATTGTAAACTGCATTATAATCGCTTAATATGTCAAAAAAACGGCTTGCAAAAGGGCGGCGGGTGCTTTCCGGGGGGATCGCACGGGGCTGTCCGGCGGGTCCGGGTCGTGTCGGCGGGGGGACTGCCGTGTGCGGCGCAAAGCAAAGGACATAGCTTTGAGCGTGAAACTACGTTGAATGGAGTGATTGATTAAATGGTCCATACCACAGACCAGCAGCTTGGCAGAAATGTTCTGCGTAAAAGCTTTTCCAAAACGCGAACGACGCTTGAAATCCCGAATCTCATAGAGATCCAGACAAAATCCTACAAGTGGTTCCTTGAAGAGGGCCTTATGGAGGTGCTCCGGGATGTATCGCCGATCGTAGACTACTCCGGCAATCTTTCCATCGAGTTCATTTCCTATTCTCTTGACTCCAAGCCGAAGTATCCGGTGGAGGAGTGCAAGGAAAGAGACGTGAACTATGCCGCGCCGCTGAAGGTGAATGTTCGCCTTACGAACAAGCTGACCGGCGAGGTGAAGCAGACCGATATATACATGGGCGACTTCCCGCTCATGACCGACAACGGCACCTTTGTTATAAACGGCGCCGAGCGTGTTATCGTGTCGCAGATCATCCGCTCACCCGGTATCTATTACGAATCCGATATAGATAAGACGGGTAAAAAGACCTATGCCGCCACAGTTATCCCTTACCGCGGAGCATGGCTCGAGTATGAGATAGACAGCAACGGTGTGATGAATGTCCGTATAGATAAAAACCGCAAGCTCCCGGTGACGATGCTCATCCGCGCTCTCGGTCTTTCTCTTGATGCCGACACCGGCACGCTCAGATCCGACATCGGCAACGATGATGCGATCTATGCCATGTTCGGCGAGGATCCCTGCCTCAGAGCGACCATTGAAAAGGATGAGAGTAACGATCTTGCCGCGCGCAACCGTTCGGATGCCGCGGTGGAATCACTGCGCGAGATATACAAGAAGCTCCGCCCCGACGAGCCTGTTCAGATCGACGCGGCGATGAACCTCATCAATAATTATTTCTTTGATCCCAAGAAATATGACATAGCGCCCGTAGGACGCTACAAATTTGATAAAAAGCTCGCCATCGGCGCCCGCATTGCCAACCATCGCATTGCCGCCGATATCGTGAACCCCCTCACGGGCGAGGTGCTTTACGAGGCGGGCAAGGTGCTCAGCCCCGAGGATGCAAAGGCAGTCGAGGATGCGGCTGTCAACGAGGTCACACTTGTGCTTGACAACGGCGTGAATGTCAAGGTATTCTCCAACAACACCTGCTGGCCCGAAAAGCTCATAGGCGACGACCTGCATGACTGCGGCGTCCGTGAGAAGGCGCGCACGCCGGTTCTCCTTTCCATAATGGAGGAGTGCGGCGGCGATATCGACGCCGTAAAGGCAAAGGTAAAGGCGAGGATCGCCGAGGTCTGCCCCAAGCACATCACTCATGACGATATTTTTGCTTCCATAAACTATATGCTCGGACTTACCTACGACATAGGTATTACCGATGATATAGACCATCTCGGCAACCGCCGTATCCGTTCGGTGGGCGAACAGCTCCAGAACCAGATGCGCATCGGTTTTTCGAGAATGGATAAGATAATAAAGGAACGTATGACCACGCAGGATACCGAAAAGCTGACCCCCCAGGCGCTTATCAATATCCGTCCGGTGGCGACCGCCATCCGTGAGTTCTTCGGTTCCTCGCAGCTTTCGCAGTTCATGGATCAGGCGAACCCCCTCGCCGAACTGACCCACAAGCGCCGCCTGTCGGCGCTCGGTCCCGGCGGTCTGTCCCGTGACCGCGCCTCCTTCGACGTCCGTGACGTTCACTACACCCATTACGGTCGTATGTGCCCCATAGAGACGCCCGAAGGTCCTAACATCGGTCTTATTTCCTATCTTGCCACATATGCCCGCATCAGCGATTACGGATTTATCGAAGCGCCCTACCGCAAGGTCGATAAGGAGCGCCATGTCGTTACCGACGAGATCGTCTATATGACCGCTGATGTTGAGGACAGATATATCATAGCTCAGGCAAACGAAGCGCTTGACGACGAGGGACATTTCATCAATCCCAAGGTCACGGCACGTGAGCGCAATGAGTTCATCGAGATCTCAAGCGACATGATAGATTTCATGGACGTTTCGCCGAAGATGGTCGTTTCCGCTGCTACGGCAATGATCCCCTTCCTTGAGAACGACGATAACTCCCGTGCTCTTATGGGTTCGAACATGCAGAAGCAGGCGGTGCCGCTTATGGTCACCGAGTCCCCGATAGTCGGTACCGGTATGGAATACAAGGTGGCGACAGACTCGGGCGTTGTTGTGCTTGCCAAGAACTCCGGTAAGGTCGTTCATGTTGAGGCGGATAAGATCATTATCGCCTGCGACGACGGTCACCGCGATCTTTACGAGCTTATCAAATTCAAACGCACTAACCAGGGTACCTGCTGCAACCAGCGTCCTATCGTAAGAGAGGGCGACGTGGTGTCGGCGGGCGACCCGATAGCGGACGGTCCCGCGACGTCGCAGGGCGAGGTCGCGCTCGGAAAGAACGCTCTCATCGGCTTTATGACGTGGGAGGGCTACAACTACGAGGACGCCGTTCTGCTTAATGAAAAGCTTGTGAGAAACGATGTTTACACATCGCTCCACATTGAAGTCTACACCCACGAGGCGAGAGACACCAAGCTCGGTCCGGAGGAGATCACCCGCGAGATCCAGAACGTCGGCGACGACGCGCTGAGAAACCTCGACATCAACGGTGTTGTCAAGAAGGGCACCGAGGTACATGCCGGCGATATCCTTGTCGGTAAGATCACCCCGAAGGGCGAGACCGACCTCACTGCCGAGGAAAGACTGCTCCGCGCCATATTCGGCGAAAAGACCAGAGAAACACGCGACACCTCGCTCCGTCTGCCTCACGGCGAATCCGGTATAGTTGTTGATGTCCGCACCTTCTCGCATGAGCAGGGCGACGAGCTTCCCGCCGGCGTGAACAAGGTCGTTCATGTTTATATTGCTCAGAAGCGTAAGATCTCTGTCGGAGACAAGATGGCAGGTCGTCACGGTAACAAGGGTGTTGTATCACGTATACTCCCGCCCGAGGATATGCCTTTCCTGCCCGACGGAACTCCCATTGATATCGTTCTTAACCCTCTGGGCGTTCCTTCCCGAATGAACATCGGTCAGGTGCTTGAGGTCCACCTTGGCATTGCCGCACGCAAGCTCGGCTGGAAGATCATGACCCCCGTTTTCGACGGTGCGAACGAGAAGGACATTCTCGAATGCATGAAGATGGCGGGTATGTGGCGTGACGTATTCCCCGGTGAAAATGTTGACGGTAAGGAGACCCGCGAGGTCACCAACCCCGAAACCGGTGAAACGAAGCTGCAGGTCATCGACGGCAAGACCGTGCTTTACGACGGCCGTACCGGCGAGGCGTTCGATAACCCCGTAACCGTGGGTATCATGTATTACCTCAAGCTCCATCACCTTGTTGACGATAAGATACACGCCCGTTCCAACGGTCCGTACTCCGTTATCACCCAGCAGCCTCTCGGCGGTAAAGCCCAGTTCGGCGGTCAGCGTTTCGGTGAGATGGAGGTCTGGGCGCTCGAGGCGTATGGCGCGGCTTACACACTTCAGGAGATACTGACGGTCAAGTCCGACGATATCAACGGACGCCGCAAAGCCTACGAGGCTATAATTCAGGGCGAAAACATCCCGACGCCGGGCGTGCCCGAGTCCTTCAAGGTCCTTATGAAGGAACTTCAGTCGCTGGCTCTCGATATCCGCGTGCTCAACAAGGACGGCGAAGAAATTTCGCTTTCGAATGTCTGCGTTGACGAGCCGTCGCCTTATCTCAATAAGAACGACGCCGATGCCGTTGACGACGCTGTCGGTCAGACGGTGACACCCGACGACTTTGCCGATCACTTCATCTTTGACGATGAGGATGACGACGAGGATATGGATGAGGAAGATGGCGGCGACGAAGATTTTGACGACGGAATCAGCGATGATGATCTGTCAGATAACAACTGACCCAACCGGAGGAAAATGCTTTGGAAAATAATGTATTTGATTCAATCAAAATAGGTCTTGCATCCCCGGAAATGATTAGGGCATGGTCGCACGGCGAGGTAACTAAGCCGGAGACGATCAACTACCGTACTCTCAAGCCGGAGGTGGGCGGTCTTTTCTGCGAGCGCATATTCGGGCCGACCAAGGACGGCGCGTGCGCGTGCGGTAAGTATAAGAATTCCCACAACCTGAGAGAGACTATAATCTGCGACAAGTGCGGCGTTGAAGTGACCACCAAAAAGGTCCGCCGCGAAAGAATGGGACATATCGAGCTTGCGGCTCCCGTGTCTCACATCTGGTACTTCAAGGCATCCCCCTCGCGTATGGCTCTCGTGCTTGACATTTCGTCCAAGCAGCTTGAGCAGGTGCTCTATTTCGCCGAGAACATCGTTCTCGATCCCGGCACGACCCCGCTTGAAAAGGGAATGGTGCTGAGCGAAAAGCAGTATCAGGAATACCGCGAGATGTACGAGAACGAGTTCCGCGTCGGCATGGGCGCCGAGGCGATAAAGGAGTTGCTCGCCGCGATAAACGTAGACGAGCTTGCCGAATCGCTCAAGGAGGAGCTCAAGAATACAACGAGCCAGAAAAAGGCTCGCATAATAAAGCGCCTTGAGGTCATCGAGGCGTTCCGCAAGTCCGGCAACAAGCTGGAATGGATGATACTTGACGTCATCCCGGTGCTTCCCGCCGACATCAGACCTATGGTACAGCTTGACGGCGGACGCTTTGCCTGCTCCGACCTTAACGAGCTCTACCGCCGCGTTATCAGCCGTAACAACCGTCTGAGAAAGCTCATCGAGATACACACCCCCGAGATCGTTATCAGAAACGAAAAGCGTATGCTCCAGGAAGCCGTTGACGCCCTGATAGACAACGGACGCCGCGGCAAGCCGGTCACCGGCTCTTCCAACCGTCCGCTCAAGTCGCTTTCCGAGATGCTTCGCGGTAAGCAGGGACGTTTCCGTCAGAACCTGCTCGGCAAGCGTGTTGACTATTCCGGACGTTCGGTCATCGTTGTCGGTCCTTCGCTTAAGATATACCAGTGCGGTCTGCCTAAGGAAATGGCTCTTGAGCTGTTCAAGCCCTTCGTGGTCAAGAGACTTGTCGAAATGGGCAAGGCGACCAACGTAAAGGATGCGCAGAAGAAGATCGACCGCGCTCAGATAAACAACGACGAGGTCTGGGACGCGCTTGAAAACGTTATCAAGGAGCACCCCGTGCTGCTCAACCGTGCGCCTACGCTGCACCGTCTGTCGATACAGGCATTCGAGCCTGTTCTCGTTGACGGCAGAGCCATAAGACTGCACCCGCTCGTCTGCACGGCGTTCAACGCCGACTTTGACGGCGACCAGATGCCGGTACACGTTCCGCTGTCCGCCGAGGCTCAGGCTGAGGCGAGATTCCTCATGCTTTCCGCCAACAACCTCCTGAAGCCTGTTGACGGACGTGCCGTTACCGTTCCTACGCAGGATATGATCCTCGGTTCCTACTACCTGACGATGGAGAAGCCGGGCGAACCCGGCGAGGGCGGAGCATACCGCGACTACAACGAAGCCATTATGGCTTATGCCAACGGTCAGCTTGGTCTGCACGTTAAGATAAAGATCAGAAACGACCGCGAGGTAGGCGGTGTGATGATGTCCCGCACCATCACCACCACCCTCGGACGTATGATATTCAACCGCAACATTCCGCAGGACCTCGGTTTTGTGGACAGAAACGATAAAGAAAAGCTCTTTGACCTTGAGGTCGATTTCATCGTTACCAAGAAGGAGCTGGGCGCTATCATCAACGCCTGCATAAAGAAGCACGGCTCGGCTATAACCGCCAAGATGCTTGATGCCATCAAGGAGATGGGTTACAAGTACTCCACCCGCGCCTCCTTCTCCATCTCGGTCTACGATATGACAATACCGAAGTCGAAGTCGGAGATAATCAAGAACGCCGAGAACACCGTTGCAAAGATCGGCAAGTTCTATCAGCGCGGCGAGCTTTCCGAGCAGGAAAGATACGAGCGCGTCATCGATATCTGGAACCGCACGACGGCAGAGGTCACGAACGCCCTTCAGGAATGCTTCTCGACCTTTAACCCGATCAAGATCATGTCTGATTCCGGCGCCCGTGGTTCAATGACCCAGATGCGTCAGCTTGCCGGTATGCGCGGACCGATGTTCGCTACCAACGGTAAGACGATGGAGATCCCGATCAAGTCCAACTTCCGCGAGGGCATGAAGATATTCGAGTACTTCATGGGTGCGCGAAGCTCCCGTAAGTCGCTTTCCGATACCGCTCTTCGTACCGCTGACTCCGGATACCTCACCAGACGTCTGGTCGATGTATCGCAGGAGGTCATAATCCGCGAGGAAAAGTGCGATACGACGCACGGCGCATGGATTAGAGCGATAGCCGACGGTTCCGCCGCCAAGCCGCTCGAAAGCCTTGAAGACAGACTTGTCGGACGCTTTACGATGGGTCCCGTTATCGACCCCAACACTGGCGAGATGATCGCGGACGACGATGTGATGCTCACCGAGGGCATGGTAAAGAAGATAATTGCCGCCGGCATCGAGGCTGTTCAGATCAGAACGGTCATCCACTGCCACGCGCGCAACGGTATATGCGCTCATTGCTACGGCGCCGACCTTGCGTCCGGCAGACTCGTCAGCGTGGGTGAGGCTGTCGGTATCATCGCCGCTCAGTCCATCGGTGAACCCGGTACACAGCTTACGATGCGTACCTTCCACTCCGGCGGCGTTGCCGGTTCGGATATCACACAGGGTCTTCCCCGTGTTGAGGAGCTGTTTGAGGCAAGAACGCCGAAGAAGCCCGCCATCATGTCCGAGATCGAAGGTATCGCCGAGATCGTTCCCGACGAGAACCCCAACATTCAGGACGTTATCGTCACTCCCGCAGACGGCGGCGAGTCGGTCAGATATCAGATCCCCTACGGTCGCCGCATGACCGTAAAGGGCGGAGACCACGTTGCCAAGGGCGACGCTCTGACCGAAGGTTCCAAGAGCCCGGCGGATATCATGAATATCCTCGGACTTGACGCCGTTTACGATTATATCATCAGCGAGACCCAGCGCGTTTACCGTGCTCAGTCGGTTAACATCAACGATAAGCATATCGAGGTCATTGCCCGCCAGATGACGCGTAAAATGCGCGTCAACGACGCAGGCGATACGCCGCTGCTTACCGGCTCCACTGTTTCCATCAACGAGTTTGAGGATGAGAACGCAAAGATAGATGCACGCATAGCCGAGGGCGAGACCGAGGCGCGTCATGCCGAGGGCGAGCAGGTACTGCTCGGTATCTCCAAGGCGGCGCTCCAGACCGAGTCCTTCCTCTCCGCCGCATCCTTCCAGGAGACCACAAAGGTGCTGACCGAGGCTGCCATCAAGGGCAAGGTCGACCACCTGCTCGGTCTTAAGGAAAACGTTATCATCGGTAAGCTCATTCCCGCAGGTACAGGTATGCAGTGCTACTCCGACATGGATGTCATTGAAGCCGAGACCGGCGAGGAGCCGATGCACGACAAGGCATCGGGGCAGTGAGCCTCTGCGGATCGTCTGAATAATAAGTAATAAACCGCGGAAGAAGCGCGCGTTGTACATGATGCGCAATATGCGTGCTTCTTCCGGGCGATTTGTTGTTCAAAAGGTAGAAAAACACCTTGCAAACATGCCGTCCTTGACAAAGGGCGGCAAAAATGATATAATATAATGTAATTGTTTGCGGAAAAAATCCCTTTTCGCTTTCAATGCTGTCTCAGGGCGGTATTATTGCCGCATGGAGACATATAAACATATTTCAGAAGAAGGAGGAAGTTAAGTCAGAATGCCAACCTTTAACCAGCTTGTCAGACAGGGACGTGGCGTTAAGGTGAACAAATCGAAAGCTCCTGTGCTTCAGCACGGCTTCAACACCATCGAAAACGCGACTACCGATCTGCCCTCGCCTCAGAAACGCGGCGTGTGCACCAAAGTAACGACGACCAGCCCCAAAAAGCCTAACTCTGCGCTCCGTAAGATCGCAAGAGTACGTCTTACCAACGGACTTGAAGCCACGACCTACATTCCCGGCGAAGGACACAACCTGCAGGAGCACTCGGTCGTTCTCATCAGAGGCGGACGTGTACGTGACCTGCCTGGTGTGCGTTATCACATTATCCGCGGTACGCTTGACGCCCAGGGCGTAGCGGCTCGCAGACAGGCGCGTTCCAAATACGGAACAAAAGTACCCAAGACTGCCGGAAAGAAATAATCCGCGCACGTGGGACAAAAGGTATCAGCATATTTGCATGTCCTGAACTGCTGAATTTATGTTTATAAATTGGCAACGACGTGCGCTAACAAAAGAATGTGCTTTTGAGTACCTATGATTTCATTCAAATTTAATGAAGGAGGGAAGTACAGTGCCGAGAAGAGGTCGTATATCAAAGAGAGACGTACTGCCGGATCCGCTTTACAAATCGAAGCTCGTAACAAAGCTCGTCAACAACGTAATGCTGGACGGTAAGAAGGGAGTTGCCCAGAAGATCGTTTACGATGCATTTGCAACCGTAGAAGAGAAGACCGGAAAGAATCCCCTTGAAGTATTTATCGCCGCTCTTGAAAACATCATGCCCACTCTTGAAGTCAAGGCTCGCCGTGTAGGTGGTTCCACCTATCAGGTGCCGCTTGAGGTCAAGGCGGACAGACGTCAGACTCTGGGTCTTCGCTGGCTGGTGGGATTTGCCAGAAAGCGTGGCGAGCGTACAATGGCAGACCGTCTTGCAGCCGAGATAATCGATGCAACGAACAATGCCGGCGGAGCGTTCAAGAAAAAAGAAGAGACTCACAGAATGGCAGAAGCGAACAAGGCGTTCGCACACTACAGATATTGATTTCATATCTGTTTCGCATTATAATAAGACAACAAAAGATAAAAGCAATAACCACGTAAAAGTAAGGAGACTTGAAATTCCATGCCAAGAGAATATCCGCTCGAAAGGGTCAGAAATATCGGCATAATGGCGCACATTGACGCCGGTAAAACGACAACAACAGAGCGTATCTTGTTCTACACGGGTAAAACGCATAAGCTCGGTGAGACTCACGAGGGCGCAGCCACTATGGACTGGATGGAGCAGGAGCAGGAAAGAGGCATTACCATAACCTCTGCCGCTACGACATGCTTCTGGGCTCATTCCGACTTTCATAATGATCCCGCAAAGGTAAAGGCGAATACGCATCGCATCAATATAATTGATACCCCCGGTCACGTGGACTTCACCGTTGAGGTGGAGCGATCGCTGCGCGTGCTTGACGGCGCCGTAGCTGTTTTCTGCGCCAAGGGCGGCGTTGAGCCTCAGTCTGAAACCGTTTGGAGACAGGCTACGAAATACTCGGTTCCCCGCATTGCCTATGTCAATAAGATGGACATAATGGGCGCAAACTTTTTCCGTGTCGTGGATATGATGAAGGACAGGCTCAATGCGAACCCCGTCCCGATCCAGCTCCCCATTGGCAAAGAGGATACCTTCCGGGGAATCATTGACCTCATCAACATGGTCGCCGACGTCTATTACGACGATCTGGGCAAGGACATGCGCGTTGAGGAGATCCCCGCGGACATGCTCGAAATGGCACAGCAGTACCACAACGAGCTTATCGAGAAGGTTTCCGAGGTCGACGAGACACTTTTTGAAAAGTATGTCGCCGAGGAGGAAATAACCGTCCCCGAGATCAAAGCCGCGCTTCGTAAGGCAACGCTTGAAAACCGTCTTGTACCCGTTATCTGCGGTACGTCCTTCAAGAACAAGGGCGTACAGAAGCTGCTTGATGCAGTTGTAGACTATATGCCTTCGCCGCTGGATGTTCCGCCCATCAAGGGCATCGACCCGCGCACCGAAAAGGAGACCGAGCGTCATGCATCCGACGACGAGCCCTTCTCGGCTCTCGCCTTTAAGATCATGACCGACCCGTATGTGGGTAAGCTCTGCTTCTTCCGCGTTTATTCCGGCGTTGCAACTGTCGGAACAACGGTCTATAACGCTACAAAGGGTACACGCGAGAGACTCGGACGTATAGTCCAGATGCACGCAAACAACCGTAAGGATGTTGACGAGGTGCGCACCGGCGATATCGCCGCTGTCGTATCCGTTAAGAATACCACCACCGGTGACACCTTCTGCGACGAAAAGTATCCTGTTATACTTGAGTCTATGGAGTTCCCGGAGCCTGTTATCAGAGTTGCCATCGAGCCCAAGACCCGTGCTGGTCAGGAGAAGATGATGGACGCGCTGATGAAGCTGGCTGAGGAAGACCCGACCTTCCGCACCTACACCGACGAAGAGACCGGACAGGTCATCATTGCCGGTATGGGCGAGCTCCACCTTGAGATAATCGTTGACAGACTTCTGCGCGAGTTCAAGGTCGAGGCAAACATCGGCGCTCCCCAGGTCGCTTACAAGGAGACTATCCGCAAAGCGGTCGAGCAGGACACCAAGTTTGCACGTCAGACGGGTGGTCACGGTCAGTACGGTCACGTTGTTATCAAGATCGAGCCCAACGAACCCGGCAAGGGCTATGAGTTCGTCAATGCCATCACGGGCGGCGTCATTCCGAAGGAATATATTCCTGCGGTCGAAGCCGGTATCCGCAGCGCGATGGAGAGCGGCGTGCTTGCAGGCTATAACGTAGTCGATGTCAAGGTAACGCTAGTCTTCGGTTCCTACCACGAGGTCGACTCCTCCGAGATCGCCTTTAAGGTAGCCGCGTCCATGGCTTTCAAGGAAGCTATGAGAAAGGCAGACCCGACTCTTACCGAGCCTATCATGAAGGTCACCGTGATCGTTCCCGACACTTATATGGGCGACGTCATGGGCGATATTATAAAGCGCCGCGGCGAGATCATCCGCAACGAATCCCAGACGGGAGGAATTTGGGAGATCGACGCTTACGTTCCGCTTTCCGAAATGTTCGGTTACGCAACGGCGCTGCGTTCCCGCACGCAGGGACGCGGTCAGTACACTATGGAGCCGAGCCACTTTGCAGAGGTTCCGAAGTCAGTGCTTGACAACATTGTGTCAAAGCGTCAGGCTAACGCAAACAACTGATAGCGACACATGCGTATGTCTGCGCAAGCAGACGATATAAAATCAAAAACCAAATTAAAACAAAAAACAATTTGCAGGAGGATTCCAAAAATGGGAAAGGCCACATTTGAACGCACCAAACCCCACGTAAACATTGGTACCATCGGTCACGTTGACCATGGTAAGACCACTCTGACCGCTGCCATTACAAAGTATCTCTCTCTCGGTAACGACAAGATTGAATTCATGGCATACGACCAGATCGATAACGCTCCCGAAGAGAAGGCGAGAGGTATCACAATCAACACCCGTCACGTTGAGTACGAGACTGCTAAACGTCACTATGCTCACGTTGACTGCCCCGGTCACGCTGACTATGTTAAGAACATGATCACCGGTGCTGCCCAGATGGACGGCGCTATCCTGGTCGTTGCAGGTACCGACGGTCCTCTCCAGCAGACCCGTGAGCACGTTCTGCTCGCCCGTCAGGTTGGTGTTCCCGCCATCGTTGTTTTCCTGAACAAGACCGACCTCGTTGATGACCCCGAGCTTCTCGACCTCGTTGAGATGGAAGTCCGTGACCTCCTCTCCGAGTACGATTTCCCGGGCGATGAAATCCCGATCATCCGCGGCTCTGCCCGTGATGCTCTTGAGTCCACCTCTACCGACCCCAACGATCCCGTATACGCTCCTATCAAGGAACTGATGGATGCTGTTGACAGCTACATCCCCACTCCTGAGCGTAAGTCCGATCTGCCCTTCCTTATGCCTGTTGAGGACGTCTTCTCCATCTCCGGACGCGGCACCGTTGCTACCGGTCGTGTTGAGCGTGGTACAGTTAAGGTTGGCGATACCGTTGAGATCGTAGGTCTCTCCGATGAGAAGCGCTCCGTCGTTGTTACCGGCGTCGAGATGTTCCACAAGCTCCTGCCCCAGGCAGAGGCCGGCGACAACATCGGCTGCCTGCTCCGCGGCGTTGCCAAGGACGAGATCGAGCGTGGACAGGTTCTGTGCAAGCCCGGATCTGTTCATCCTCACACCAAGTTCAAGGGTCAGGTATACGTTCTGACCGAAAAAGAAGGCGGACGCAAGAAACCCTTCGTTTCCGGTTACAGACCTCAGTTCTACTTCAGAACCACCGACGTTACCGGTGTTATCGAGCTTCCTGAAGGCGTTGATATGTGCCGTCCTGGCGACCACGTCACCTTCACCGTTGAGCTCATCACTCCTATCGCCTGCGAGAAGGGTCTCCGCTTCGCTATCCGTGAAGGCGGCAGAACCGTTGGTTCGGGCGTTGTTTCCGAGATTCTCGAGTAATTCGGTTTCTGTTTTGGGACTGTCGCACCCCGGTGCGGCAGTCCCTTTAAGCGCATTGGCAAGGACGCGGCTCAGCCGCACTCGCCGATCTTTGGGGATGGGTGAAATTCCATACCGGCGGTATAGCCCGCGAACACAAGCTATTGTGCCGAACAGGTGAGATTCCTGTGCCGACGGTCAAAGTCCGGATGGGAAAAGATATTGCATGTACCTGGCGGCGTGCCTGCCGCAGGATCTCCGTCGCCACAGCATGTTTTCTTTTTCCGAACTATATGATTTTTTCGGAAGGGAATAACAATGAACAAAAAGGTATTCAACGTAAGGAGCATGACCGTGACTGCGGTCATGTCGGCGGTATCGTTTATATTGATGCTGCTTGAATTTTCGACCCCGTTTACGCCGGGGTTCCTCAAATTTGATTTTTCCGATCTGCCTGCTCTTATAACCTCCTTTGCACTGGGGCCGGTTTGGGGCGTGGCGGTCGAGCTTATAAAAAATCTGCTTCATATGCCGTTTTCGCATACATCATTTGTTGGCGAGCTGGCAAATTTCATCGTCGGAGCGTCAATGGTGCTTCCGGCAGGGCTGATATATCGCAAAAGCAAAACGCGCCACGGCGCGCTCGTTGCCTGCATATGCGGTGCTGTGTTGGCATCCGCGGTCAGCTTCCCGGTAAATTATTTCATAACATATCCGTTCTACTCGGGGTTCATGCCGATGGAGACGATATTGGGGCTTTACAGTGCGATAATACCCGCGGCAAATACGCTTGTGCGCGCATTGCTGATAGTAAATGTTCCTTTTACGTTTATAAAATGCATGTGCTGTACCGTGATAACCTTTGTCGTGTATAAACGGCTTTCTCCTATCCTGAAGGGAACCGGTAAAAATCGAAAAAAGGCGGAAAACAAATGACTGAAGCGATAAAAACCTTCTTTACCGAAACGGTCGGACCATATTGGAGCGTATTTATATGCTCAATGCTGCCGATAATCGAGCTGCGCGGCGCGATACCGATGGGCGCCGCACTGCATCTCCCGTGGTGGCAGAGCTATTTTATCAGCGTGGTGGGAAATATTCTTCCCGTGCCGGTGATCTTGCTTTTTGTCCGTAAGGTGATCGACTGGATGGCAGGTTCCAAGGTGAAATTCTTTGCCAAGGTCGCCGGATGGGTGAACCGCAAGGCGGAGAAGAACCGCGCGAAGATCGAAAAATACTCATTCTGGGGAGTCGCTCTTTTTGTAGCCATTCCTCTGCCGGCAACGGGCGCATGGACGGGCTCGCTGGTCGCCGCGACCATTGAAATGAAGTTCTGGAAGGCGATGCTCTCGGCATTCATCGGTGTGCTTATTGCAGGCTGCGTAATGACGCTCGCATCCTACGGTATCGTAGCGGCATTCAAAATTTTCGCATAAATGTGTTGACAGCCGCGCGTATGTGTGGTACAATATTGTTATAAAAATATTGATCTTATCAAGAGTGACGTAAGGACAGGCCTGATGATGTCACAGCAACCTACCAACGGCAAGGTGCTAAATCCTGACAGATGAGACGCAGGCGGCTCGTTCTGTC
>ULWY01060616.1_pt1 | contig 15245 bp, 15 predicted proteins | sample 1960761 | NCBI WGS metagenome assembly ULWY01 (sample SAMEA4835824, study PRJEB28245) | human gut metagenome | biome: gut microbiome; material: fecal sample | place: Denmark | collected 2008
CATCATAAACTCTGTCAACTTTTCCATCAATGACCGTAATTGCCATCTCACAGGTTGCACTCATGACAGCTCTGTTCAGATGCTCTGATTGTATGAATTAAACCACGCTCTTTCTTCAAATGTTTTCTTTTGGGGATGTATCGGATTGCTTTCTGCTATACCAATCGGCAAAAAACAGACCAACTCATAGTCTTCAGGCACATTTAGTATCTGTGCCATTTTATCAAACATCCGCATCCGATCAGCACGCCGACACCCACGATCACCATCAACACTGCGGTTCCGTACATCAACCGGTTTGCCCGGCGGATATCCTTCGGCTCAATCTGCCTTTTCGCATCGCCAATCGTTGGTTTCTCATATAGCTTTCCAAAATAATATGCATTTCCGGCAAGCTGCAATCCAAGTGCGCCCGCACACGCCGATTCCGTCTGTGCGGAGTTCGGGCTTGCATGGTTTCGTCGGTCCCGCAAATGAATCCGTGCCGCACCAGCCATATCCATACCCAAAATGCCTGCCGCACCAACCATCAGCCACGCGGAAAGTCGTGCCGGAATGAAATTCACGACATCATCCACACGCGCCGCGCACGTTCCAAAATACCGGTATTTGTCGTTCTTATATCCAAGCATGGAGTCCATCGTATTAATTGCTTTGTACACCCACGCACCGACCGGACCGAACAAAAACATATAAAAAAGCGGGGCGATCACGCCGTCCGACGTATTTTCAGCGACCGTTTCCACCGCTGCCTTCGCGATACCTTCCTCGGTGAGCGATGCTGTATCTCTGCCGACGATCATGGACACTGCCGTTCTTGCCTGTTCCACATCCCCGGCTTCGAGCGCCTTGCACACCTTCATACTCTCCCGACGAAGCGAACAGGCTGCCAGCATCTGGTATGACATCCAGATTGCCACAACCAGATACAATGTATGATGAATCCGGTTGCACCCATATAGGATTCCTGCCGCCACAAGCAGTGACACCGTTATCACGATCACAACTGTAAATGTTCCTGCCACCTGTTTTTTGCGGATGTCTGTATCGCGCTCCTCCCGTATCCGAAACCGCTTGCGCATCCACGTCTCCACATGGTCGATCAGCCAGCCCATCCCCTGTACCGGGTGCCACAGCCAGTGTGGATCGCCGAATACCAGATCTAGCAAACATGCAATTATAATAATAAATATTCGTTCCTGTAACACGGTCACTTTTCATTTCCTTTCATAGCTGCATTGCATATTTGTATTCCGTACTGTTAGTTACCTAACATACCTCACACAACTTTGCCTTTACATAGTGCCTCCATCACATCTATTTCGTAGCATCAGGCACCGTTTTCATACCCTGCGGCAATTTCATTTTCTCATAAGATACAATCTGCATCCCATCCGCTGTCACTTCTAACCATCCTGCAATTCCCTCGCCCGGCTTCACCTGCCAGTCAAAATAATCCTTGTGTGGCTCTGACAACTGATCCATCAGTGCCATGATCGTACCTCCATGTGCGACGATAATGATCGTGTCTGACAGGGATGTGTGCGCCGTCTCTATTCTCAATGAAACGTCACATCGTAACCGTTTTTGTTCTTCCCTGCTTTCCGCATCCACAAACACCTTCTCAAATCCACGCATCACACGGTCTGTAAACTCCGCTTTCGTCTCACCGCCCGGAAACGCCGTCGTACCGCCGCTGTCGATGTAGCGCTGGTAATCGGGATTGCCATTTAATTCCGCATAATTCTTGTATTCGAATTCACCAAACTGGCACTCTGCAAACTCTGGGATTTCCACCGTTCCTGCATCGGGGAACAGAATATCCGCTGTCTGCTTTGCGCGCAGATACGGGCTGACGTAGACGATTTGCTCTTTACTACCGTTTTTTTGACAGTGCTGCTCACATGTGATTTTCCCCGGTGCAATTTCGATTTCGTCATGTACACTATCTGCCACGGTTCTACCATTCATCGGCACCTGTTTCTGCCAGAACTCCTGCATGCCTCGCAGCTCTTCCACGCTCTCCGGAAGCAGCCCTTCATCCGTCGTACCGACATACCGATGTTCTTGATTTCCCTGCGTCATGCCATGACGGATTAATACAATTTTTGCTTTCTTATTTCGCGAGATTCTTTCAGTTTTACACATAATCTTCACTTTCTCTTTTATCTTTCCCGCTTATGTTGGAGTTTTTCTCTCATTTCCATACTTTTGCTCCAACTCTTCTGCATTGCCCATGATTTCCATTGGTGCTTTCTTCTTATTTCCGCGCTTTTGCCCCAAAAGGCAGGAATTTACTTAATCCGCGTTCCAATTCCTGCTGTCACGCGGATGACCTGCTCCGCCTGGCCTGCCAGATAGCAATTCACGCGCCCGTTCTTCTCGCGAAACTCCCGTTCAAATGCATCGATCGGCACAATGCCGCTTCCGACCTCATCGCTGACCAAGACGAGCTTGTCTGCATTTCCGGCAAGAACCGCTTTATTCATAAGCTGCTTTGCCTCCAGCTCCGGGTCTTTGCCCTGCTGCATTGTCTTCCGCACATATTTATGAAAATTATTGATGATCTGATGTCCTTTTTTGAAATTTGCTTTGGCATACTCGAACTTTCCCTGATATGCACCGCCTATAATTAAAATCATATTGCTTTCCTCTTTTTATACTTTTTATATTTCTTTATACCTTTTTATACTTTTTGAATTATTTTATACTTTTTTATACTTTTTCCGCAAGATACATTTTCATATTGTATCTTTTTCTTCAAATTTTTTTCAAAAATCCCAACCATTTTCCATTCTAGTCCGTCTATATAATGAAACAATGGATTGCGCACGCAGTTCATATCGTTTATATTACTAGTTGGCGCAATGATATTTGCCAACACACTTAAAAAGGAGAGACAGAAATGAAGAAAAAATTTATGAAAACACTTGCACTTGGCTTGTCGCTGGCGACTGCCCTTACCCTTACCACCGGCTGTGGCAAGAAGAAGGATTCCGGAAACGACACGATTGCCACAACTGAAAGCAGCAATGCGGATACTTCTGCAGAACCTGCTTCCTCAAGTGAACTTGGCTACAAGGACTGCCCTTGGGTATTTAGCCGCGGGCTTTCAGACGCAGACACTCTGGAATTGCCAGAGGGTGCCGGTCTGTACGGACTGACATTCCCGGTTACGACGGATACGCTTTTTAGCATGCCTTACAGTACAGCCAGCGTGCCACTTACAGATGCATTGGATGAATCTGCATATTCCGTATCATTTTATGAGGATAGTTACTCCCTTCCTCAGCTGATGATAGACGAAGACGATATGACCATTGGCGAAGCCCTTGACAAGAATCTCTGGTCACTGTTCAGTACATATTTAGATTACGATGCTTTCGGGGTTTCCGAGGATTCTTACAACAGCGTCTACAACTCTTACGACGATTCGAATCCTGCATATATCTATATGGATATGCTGACAACCATGTTTGGTACCCCGAATTATATCTGTTTCGGCAACGACTATGATGCAGAAAAGTCAGCCGAAGAAAATACCCAGTACTTCGTTGACACGTTCCTGCATCCGGAAAAATCGGATGACCAGTTCTCATCATATCTAATGTACATTGGCTGGCAATTTGAAGATTTTGGAATTGCGGTAAACTTCTTTGACACTCTTCGTTACAGTGAGACAAGCGGATATTCCATATCTCCGGAGAATGAACTGGGATTCACATACGTCCCTATCGAGAAAGGAACCCTGGAAGACTATTTCTTAGACACCTTTGATGGTCGCTATGGAACAAACATCGTGAAAGAACTAATGGCAGAGAAAACGGCTTTGTTCGGCGATGTCGAATACCTGACACCTGAGGACAAGATCGTGAACCTTGTCAAGTCTGCCAACAGCACTGCTTCCACAACCGATGCAGAAACAACGGAAAGCACAACTGATTCTTCCAACTATGTGGATGTTGACCGTGATTTCAGCGAAGCTGCAAATGATGTCTATATGGCAATCACCGACTGCTTCCAGCTCGGCGGCGAAGATACGCTCGTCTTAAATGGCACAACCAATAAGGGCGTATTCAAGACAGGCGATCCTGTCTATGTACAGCTCACAAACGGAAAGGTTGTAGAAGGCACGATCAGCCGCATGGAGCAGCTCCGTCAGGATGTCACGGAATCTACCCTCGGCGAAAGCATTGGTATCATGGTTGATGGACTTAGCATAAGCGATCAGGATTATGTGACTGGTGGTGTCATCGTTGTTAAATAACATGCACCAAAACGACAGTTCCAATTAACATCCAGAGCTCGCACATCTGCAGGAAATATCCAGCCAGATCGCCGGTGATCCCACCAAAGGTGCGATACGACATGAAACGATAATAGAAAAACATCAGTATGGCGATGCCTGCGACCACAAGTGCTGCAACCGGCTGTATCACACAACCTGCGGCAATGCAGGCAATAAGCCATACGAACATGATCACCTTCGAGCGATTATTTACAAGGCGTGCGGTATCTGCCAGCATGCCTTCTTTTTTTGCTTTCTGAAATGTAAGTACCGAAAGTCCGGACAAAGCACGTTCCAGCACAAATCCTGCCGCGAACACGCCCATCAACCGCATTGCGTGTGCCGGCGCACCAGACTGTGTCCCGGATTGTATCTCTCTGTTCAGCGCATGCACAACTTCTGCCATGCATCCAAAATAGATCAGGAAATACAGACAGCCGCGGATAATTGCAAACGCCCCGGTATGTGGGTCTTTCAGAATCTGCAGCTTCTCCTCCTTGGACTTATAAGAAGATTTCGCATCCACGGTATCTAGGAATCCATCCATGTGGATGCCGCCTGTGATCAGGATCGGGAATATCGTAAGAAGCGCCGCTGTGAAGACTTCCGACCACTGCAAGAGAAAACCAAAGAGATACCAGATCGCGAACTCACCCGCGCCAATCACAGCCCCAACCAACGGGAACGCGCACATGCTGTACTGCAAGGCTTTCGGGTCCCATTTGAAATGCGGCATTGGTACCTTGGAATAAGTTGAAAATGCAATTGCGATTGCTTTCATCATGGTTGCTTGTCTCCTTTTATCTTAACCGGAATCCCACAGACAATCTCCGTCACGGTGGCTGCCTCCCGTGCAAGTGCGCAGTTAATCTCTGCCAGATTCTTCACATACTCCCGCGTGCTTTCATCGTAGGTCAGATTTCCGCCATCGGAGAACACATCATTGGTGACGATCACCACATCCTTCACACGCGTAGATAAATCAACGAGCGCCTGTACGATTTTCTTGCTCACCGGTGACATCGTTTCTGCCATATCGGAACCTGCATTACAATCGGTTCCAACCGTTTCTGTATTCACCTCTGCTTCTCCGGCTATTCCCGTTTCCTCCATATCGGGACTTGCATTACCACCGATTCCTGTTTTTTCCACATCGGAACCTACATTACCATCGACGCCTGCTTTCTCCACTTCCGACATTGTTTCCGGTCGCCCGCCATCATCACTATCCGGTTCCAGATACATCTCATTGGCAAGCAGATTCGACATACATTCAAGCAATAACACGTCTTGCCGCTTCGCCATAATATGTTCCACATGCCGGTAACATTCGACCGTATCAAACCCTTTGTCGGCACGCATTGCGCGGTGGCGCTCGATTCGCTGCATCGTCTCCGGGTCAATCTCTGTCGTATTCCATTTATACGGATACATCGTCGCAATATAGAGCAGCCTCCCATCGCCTTGCAAGGACATGGCGAAGCTTTCTGCATACGATGATTTTCCGCTGGCACTCCCGCCATAAACTATATGAAGCATCGTTTTCTCCTATCATCTAATGTCCTTTTTGTGTAAGATATGTACGTACAAATCCATGTTTCTTCATGCCTGTGTACATTTTATTTTCCCTGCCACCATGCTTTCTTATCATCACGTTTTTTTTTCGTACTATTTGGATTATAGCTCATACCAACATTGGAAACCGTCTGACTTTCATCTATCGTCACAAACAAATGATATGTACCAAAATCAAGACCATATTGAAAAAAATTCCCTGCTTTCAAATATTCTGCCGGTGTTTCATATTTATCGAAATCCTTGAGCCCGGTGTATGGGGAAAAAATCAAAGTTACTTCGCCCAGGTTACTGTCACAGGTATAAAATCTCTGATTATATTCTTCACCGAACATCTCGGATTCCATAAACTCTTCTATATGAAAATCCTGATACACCTTCTCCAGAGAATCCCCAATGTGAATCGGTCCTTGATAACACTCCGATTGATACTTATTGACACTGAAACTAACGTGTCCCTTCTCTGCAGGATCCTTATATACCCAATACGACGAGCTCGCACCTTGTCTGCCATCCTCATACTTAGTAGGGTACATCAAAACCCAAGCCTTTGATCTTTCATCATATTCAACCCAGCACCCATTTGTATTATGCAGAGAGGTAGCATCTGCACTGATGTTATTTTCCTGCATGATGGTATTCATTTTATCCCCCTCAGACAGCGTGTGATTCATAAATGAAAAATCATCAAACACGAATGAAAACTCAATCTTCGTTTTGAATCTATTCCATAAAAATATAACCGCCAACACAACTGCCACGAGAACTGCCACACTTGCTATAATTTTCTGTTTTTTCTTTTTCATATTTCCTCCCTATCTAATATGTAACACCCTAAATCATTAATTTTCATTTTTTTCACTTTCTATTTCCCATATCCCGCAGCTATTCCCCCATATCCCGCAATTCATAGATCAGTGCATTACAGATGGCGGCAGCAATGTTACTGCCACCCTTCCTGCCGCGTACGACGATATACGGCACCGGGTGCTTCCCTGCTCCTTTGCTTTCGCGGCAACGTCCTCGTCGCTCATGAAGCAGTAGACCTCACCCCCGTATTTTGCAAGCTCTTTTTTGTTGATGCCCGATTTACCCATCTGCGTATCGGTCACGATACAGGCACCGTTTTTGATTGCAGCGTGGAAATGCTCCACCGCCCGCTCAGAAAATGCCAGATTCTCCAGATAATCAAAATCCGCCGATGTGTGGATTGCCCGCTTGATAATCGGAGCCTGAAGCGGGTCTAATTTCACACGCCCAAGCTCCTCTGTAATGATCTCAAAGCTTCGTTTTTCAATTTCCTGCGGCAGTACCTGCTGCAATTTGATTTCCTCTAACATCGTGTTCCCTCTCTTATAATGTATCGCCCCTTACATTCGTTCAACTGCCAATCCGGTTTTATCCTGTCACAATCTGGGCTAACTATCTGCAAAGTCATGGTTTTTCAATCGGCATACACATCAGTCCGCTTCCGCATCTATCGGCTTCCCATTCCTGCTATAAGCTTCGATGGATAAATCCTCAAATGTACCCATATGTTTATAAACCGACAATGCCATATCCAGAAGCGGAAACAGCATCACCGCCCCGCTGCCTTCGCCCAGACAAAGTCTGCCATGGATGACCGCAGGCAGTCCGAGCGCATTAAGTGCCAATCTGCCGCTTACCTCCTCAGATACATGCGAAGCGAGCAGATAATCCGTAATATCCGGTTCGAGTTGCTGTGCAACAAGTGCCGCAACGCAGGTAATCGCACCATCTAAGACAACCGGAATGGCATACTCCTTTGCGCCTAAGAACACGCCCACCATACCGGCAATCTCCAGTCCACCAAGCTCCGCCAGAAGCCTCTTTACACTGGCGTCACTTAGCATCTTCCGCGCCTGTCCGGCATCCTCCATTTGCTCTGCACGTGCCAGCGCCTGAGCAGTCACACGCTGTTTCCGCTCCAATCCCGCATCATCAAGTTGCTCTACACGCGCCAGTGCCTGCGTAATCACATGCTGTTTCCGTATAAGTCCGGCATCATCGAGTCCGGCTCCCCGCCCGGTTACTGCCTCTGCCGGAAGCTCCAGCAATGCCGCAAGCAGTGCCGAAGTCGGGGTTGTATTTCCAATTCCCATCTCACCAACAGCTAATATCTCATACCCTTTTTCTTTGCATTCCCGCACAAGCTCTTTTCCTGCTTCAATCGCACGGTCGCAGGTTTCCATTGACATCGCGGGTTCCTTCGCAAGATTCCCGGTTCCTGCCTGTACCTTCCGGTTTATCATATGTCCCATGCCAAATGACGCATCCGGATATGGTTCGCCCAGCATACCGATATCAACCGCATACACATCCACGCCTGCGGTCTGCGCCATATAATTGACGCCGGAACAGCCGTGTGCGATATTCTCGGCTACGACCTTTGTCACGCCGGAATCGGTCTGCGTCACACCCTCTGCCACAACGCCGTGATCGGCACACAGCGTCAATAATGCCCGCCGCTTATAGTCTCCGGGATTCTCTGTCCCGACAATCGCGCAAAGTCTGGCAACCATATCCTCGAACACGCCGAGACTGTCAATCGGCTTTGCGATTGCATCCCATCTTTCCTTCGCCTGTATATAGATTTTCTGCTGTGTTTTATTCATAGTTTCTTACTTCTCCATATCCCGCAGCTCATACAACAGCGCATTGCAGATTGCCGCGGCGATATTGCTGCCACCCTTCCTGCCGCGCGCCACAATATATGGCACAGGTGCCCGCATGATAAGCTCCTTTGCTTCCACCACGTTCACGAATCCAACCGGCACACCGATGATGCCGCATGGATGCAGCTTTCCCTCGTCGATCAGCTCATACAGACGCACCAGCGCGGTCGGTGCATTTCCAATCGCAAAGATAAGCGGCTTGTCTAACGTACACGCCTTCTCCATACTTGCTACCGCCCGTGTCGAGCCTTGTTTCTTCGCGATTTCTGCCACGTCGTCATCGCTCATGAAGCAGTAGACCTCGCCACCGTATTTCGCAAGTTCTTTCTTGTTGATACCGGATTTTGCCATCTGCGTATCCGTGACAATACAGGCACCATTTTTTATTGCATCATGGAACTTCAAAACCGCCTGCTCGGAAAATGTCAGATTCTCCAGATAATCAAAATCAGCCGACGTATGGATTGCCCGCTTGATGATCGGTGCCTGAAGCGGGTCTAGTTCGACATTTCCAAGTTCCTCTGTGATAATCTCGAAGCTTCGTTTCTCAATTTCCTGTGGCAGCACCTGCTGTAACTGTATCTCTTCTAACATAATACCCTCTTACTGTTTGATTGCTTCCTTTTCCTGATTTTTTTAGGAAAAAGCAACTAATCCTTATTTGAAAATCTCCCATTCCACCAACAATATCTGACAATATTTCCGGCAAATTCAAATGTCGCTGCTCCCGGCAAATAAATGATAGAAAAACGCCTCCGCGCCCGCATAATACAGATGCGGAAATCCCGCGAATGTGCCTTTCTTCTTCACCATGCATGGATATGTCTTCTGCTTGGAAAGCGGCTTCCACGCCAGACAGGCATCGCCACAATCCGTGCTGTCCCAGTAGTGAAACTCATGTCCGCGCAAAACCGTATTCACTGCAAATACACCTGCATCCTGCGGTGCCAGCTCCACATACCCAAACCGCTGTAACCGCTCTGTCCGAAATCCCGCACCATCTAAGAAACCGACCATCTCATATACATTTCCTTCTGCATCGGCAAGCGACTTGCCAAGATATAAGAATCCGCCGCATTCCGCATGGCACGGCATCCTAGATTCCAACGCCTGCCAGACAGATGCACGCATCGACCGATTCTCATACAGCTGCTTCGCGTAAAGCTCCGGATACCCGCCGCCAAAGATCAGCGCATCCACCTTTGGCACATGTGCATCTGCAAGCGGGGAAAAGTACACAATCTCCGCTCCCATGTCTTCTAACATGCGCAGATTCTCACGGTAGTAGAAAGAAAATGCCGCATCTCTTGCCACACCGATGCGATATCCGGACGGGAATTTGCAATCCTGTCTTACGTCAGCCGGCTTCTGTATCTGCAGCGTCTCTGCCTGTGCCGCAATTTCAAAAATCCCATTGATATCGATCGTCTTTGTAACAGCTTCCACAACCGTTTCCACCCAGTCTCTCTGTTTCTGCATTTCGTCCGGCTGCAACAGCCCAAGATGTCTGGATGGCACTGCAAATGACGCATCTTCCGGCAGATATCCAAGCACCGGAATACCGCATTCCGTCTCAATTACCTGTTTGAGCCGGCTGTAAAACATCGGTGATACACGGTTTAAGATCACCCCTGCAATCCGGCTGTCCTTCTTATATTCCATAATTCCGCGGATGATCGCCGCAAGCGTGACACTCGCGCCCTTCGCATCCACGATCAGAACGACCGGCGTCTCCGTAACCTTACTTAGCTCATAAGAGCTTGCCATCGTCGTTGTGCCACCGACACCGTCGTAATATCCCATAACACCTTCCATCACGCACATTTCTGCATCCCGCAGGTCGCGCACCAAAATATGTCCAATCGCATCAATCCCCGCGAAGAACGTGTCCAGATTTCCGGTGTCGATTCCGAGCACCGTCCGGTGAAACATCGGATCGATATAATCCGGGCCGCATTTATACGCCTGTACCTTTATATTCTGTTTTTTTAATGCTGCCAGCACACCACACGTCACGGTTGTTTTTCCGCTGCCACTCCGCATCGCTGCGAACATCACGCGTGGAGTATTTACCTGGATATTATTCTTGTGTTCCATTGTTTCTCCCCGGTCGCTCCTGTGCATGTTATGCCATTGATTCTTACCAGCTGTTCCTGTCCATTTTCTATACTATTGTTTTTTCTCGGCTGTTTCTGTGCATTTTCTATCCCATCGTCACGATCCACACCGGATTTTGTGCCTGCATCATATGATACGGACCAGCCTCGAGGCTGCGCGTCACCGCCATCTGTACCATATTAAAATCCACATTATGCCGCTTCGCTATATCTGCCAATGTAAGCATTTCTGCCTGCGTCTCCAAGGTAACCGCAGTGAGAACAATGCGTGCGTTCGGATTTTTCGCATAGATCTGATTCATGATGTTGAACAGATTTCCGCCATTTCCTCCGATAAATACATGCGTTGGCGCAGGAAGCGACGGAATCACTTCTGACGCTTCCCCTTCGATAATCTCCATATTTCCCGCATGGAAGCGCCTGCGGTTCGCATACATCAGCTTCACCGCTTCCGGTTTTTTCTCGATTGCATACACTGTCCCACGCTCCGTCAGAAGCGCCAGTTCGATGGATACCGAGCCTGTTCCGGCACCTATATCATAAATAACCGGCGTATAATCGGTCGCCTGAAGCTTCGAGACCGCAACCATCCGCACTTCTTCCTTCGTCATCGGCACATTTCCACGGAGGAACGCATTGTCCTTGATCCCAGGTGCCAGCCGTCTCGCTACCGGATATGGATTGATGAAAATTGCCACTGCCAGCTTGTCAAAGGTGTACACACACAGATCCTTCGCATACCCCTTAATAATTTTCTCGTCCGGATATGACAGTCGTTCTCCGATAACGACCTGAATATCCTCCATCCCAACTTCCGTCAGCCGTCTGCAGATTGCCGCAACCTGATTTTCATCTCCAAGCAGCGTGCCGACCTTCGCATGGTGCCGCACCTTCGCCGGGATATTCGCATAGACGCCGTGGTTACTGATAAGCTCTGCATCTTCCCATGTCTCACCCAGCTTGTCAAGTAAATATATCACCGAGGACAGTCCCGGAATATATTCGATCTGGTATTTGCAGCCTGCCTGACTCATCTGTGCGATGCTGCCATCCTGACCTGCATCTGTACGATTCTCATTGCATAATGCTTCAGAAAGCTTCTTCGCCCCGGAATAAAATCCAATATCCCCGGATACCAATACCGCAATGGTCTCTCCTTCATGACTCCGGATCAGCTCTGCTACTTCTTTGCCCCGATATTCATTATAAAATGTCTGCTCTACATCGCGTCCATCTTCTTCACAGAGGCTCTTCCAGATCGCAAGCATGCGGGGAGCGCCGATACAGACGGTCGCATGTGCCAATGCCTGCACAGCCTCCCTGGTCAGGCAATCCGCATTTCCCGGTCCCATGCCGATCAAATATACGATTGTTTTTTCGTTATTCCCCATAATTTTGATTCTCCTTTCTGCCTCTTATCCTATCAGACAAATAAAATCCTGTCGTATATTTTCTATCAATTTTTAAAATATAAATACAGCCACCGCGAATTCGGATTATGTGTACATTTCTATCCCATCTAACTGTGCCTCTGTTCCTACCTGGTTCAGATTATGCCTCTGCTTTCTCCCGCAAATATTCTTCTGTCTGCGCGAGTGACATCACCGGTTCTACCTGCTCCTTCGGACGCCCGATCACGACAAGCTGCACGCCTGCGGCAAGCGCGGCCTCACATTTTTCATCATAGCCGCCATTCTTCCCACTTGCCTTTGTCACCATGAAATCCGCATCTGCATAACGCAAGGTTGCCAGATTCATCTCCAGATCAAAAGGTCCCTGCATACAGATCAGATGTTTCCCGGTAAATCCCAGATCCGTACATGCCTCTACCACCGACCGGGTCGGAAGCACGCGCGCCGTACAGCGCGTTCCATAGTCCGGAATCTGCGTATACAAATGAAGCTCCTTACTGCCTGTTGTGATCAGAATATTTCCTGTCACACCCTTTAGATAATCTACCGCCGCCTGTATGTCCCCGACATAGATGCTATCCGATGTTTCATCGGTATACCGTTTCCCGTCCGCGTCACCGATATGTGTGCCGCGCATCTGCATGTCCGGATCTGCATTCACCGGTTCTTCCTGCATGTCCCGCCGCACGCGGACATATGGGACACCCACAACCTTACAAGCCTGATAGATATTCTGTGTCACAAGCACTGCATACGGATGTGTCGCGTCCACACAGATATCTGCCTGTACTGCCTGCAGGAATTCCTGCATATCTGCCTGCTCCAGCCGTCCGACATTCACTTTGAGTGCATCATCCTCCGGCAGCACCTGCGCTCCATACTCTGATGCCACGCAGACATGGACTTGTATATTTTGCATTTTTTGCTGCTTGTTTAATTGTATCAGATACCCGGCGAGCTGCCGCCCTTCCGTTGTACCTCCAAATATTACGATATTCATAGTTTTCTATATCTCTAATTCTTTATGAAAATATTTCAATGGTGAATAATTATATCTTCGTTCAAATTCTCGTTTATGCAGCGTTCTTGTTCCATTCATATGCGCAACATACGCTTCCACAAAATCCAAAGCTTCTTTTTTAATCCGATCCAAATGTATCATTGTCTCATTAAACTCGTCTTTATCAATCAATGCATCTTTGGCTCCTATATATTCTGTCTTGGTAATTATTACTATTTTGCTATAATCTAATCCTGATTTGTGAGTTTTGGATCTAACAGTGCCCGAAAAATGAAATGCATATTTGTGATGAATCTCTGATCTGTATGGAACGCAAATAAAATATCCATAATGCGATTGAAACAACAAACAGTTATATGCTCTCTGTTCCTTTTTCAATATCTCACGATATGGTGGATTTGGATACGCACGATAAAATTTGTCCGTCAATCTCAGTATCTGATAATCGTTTTCTGGTAAGTTCATTCGTATGTTCCCCACATTCTCCCTTTAGTAAAAAGAAACGAGAGACTTTTTCAGCCTCTCGTTATAGCCTTCATCATTCGGTCATTTTTTATTTTACCGTCCTGTCAGTACCGTCACAGGACTTCATCGCTCGGTCATTTTTTATTTTACCGTCCTGTCAGTACCGTCACAGGACTCATCACATATGATGAAGCAGAACATCTCTGTTCTTACTTTTATTATATGGAGATACCTTGAAAATATCAAGCATTTTATTTATTTTTTTCATACCCGCGCGGTGTTACCATCCAATCGCCAATCCGCTTTGTCTGGGAATTGCCAATGAACACCGTCGTAAACATATCGACTTCTGTCTCCTCAAGTTCAGAAAGCGTGAGAATCCGCTTTTCCTCGCCCATGCGTCCAATATTCCGCGTGATGCCGCAGACGGTATCGCCGGATTTTCCCTGCAATAAAATCGCACACGCTTTCTGCAGATAATCGTGCCGCTTATGGCTGGACGGATTATACAGGCAGATTGCGAAATCGCCCTCTGCCGCTGCCGCAAGCCGTCTCGTGATCAGTTCCCAAGGAGTCAGCAGATCACTCAGGCTAATCACAGCAAAATCATGTCCAAGCGGTGCCCCCAGCAGTGCAGCTCCGGAAAGCGCAGCCGTTACCCCCGGAATCACATGGACATCCACCTCCGGAAATTCTACTGCCAGTTCCAGTGTGATTCCTGCCATGCCATACACGCCTGCATCGCCACTGCACACAAGCGCTGTCTTCTTCCCATTCGCTGCGGTTTCCAGCGCCAACCGACATCGTTCTACCTCCTGCCGCATACCATTTACCAGATATTCCTTATCCGGGTAGTATGGTCTCAGGAGTTCAATGTATACCTTATATCCGGCAATTACCTCACAGGCTTCCACGACATCAATTGCTTCCTGTGTCATCTTCTGCCTCGCGCCGGGGCCAAGCCCGACAATATATAATTCCTTCTTACTCTCTGCGTTCATACTTCTCTCCATTGTTGCTCTATTGTCTTGTTTTTTATGTTCTTCCGGGATCGTATTGCTCTTCACTTTCCTGATTTAGCTTCCGGTTTTGGGTTTTTTCGTCTGTTTTTCAGCTTCCACACCCACCACGTGGGTTTTTTCGCTTGTTTTTCGGCTTTCAAACACACTTCGTGGGTTTTTCTGCTTGCTTTTCACTCGCTGCACCCAGATTGCTCTTCACTTTCTTGTTTCAGCTTCCGGTTTTGGTTTTTTTCGTCTGTTTTTCGATTCCCACACCCACCACGTGGGTTTTTCTGCTTGCTTTTCACTCGCTACACCCAGATTGCTCTTCACTTTCTTGTTTCAGCTTCCGGTTTTGGGTTTTTTCGCTTGTTTTTCGGTTCCCACACCCACCACGTGGGTTTTTTCTGCTTGTTTTTCACTCGCTACACCCAGATTGCTCTTCACTTTCTTGTTTCAGCTTCCGGTTTTAGGTTTTTTCGCTTGTTTTTCGGTTCCCACACCCACCACGTGGGTTTTTTCTGCTTGTTTTTCACTCGCTACACCCAGATTGCTCTTCACTTTCCTGATTTAGCTCCCGGTTTTGGGTTTTTTCGCTTGTTTTTTGGCTTTCAAACACACTTCGTGGGTTTTTCTGCTTGTTTTTCACTCGCTACACCCAGATTGCTCT